>Ga0315273_10000058_pt1 | contig 92979 bp, 89 predicted proteins | sample YL17G02_0_MG_FD_205753 | JGI IMG/M metagenome (GOLD analysis project Ga0315273, IMG submission 205753) | Sediment microbial communities from Yellowstone Lake, YNP, Wyoming, USA - YL17G02_0 | ecosystem: Environmental > Aquatic > Freshwater > Lake > Sediment | place: USA: Wyoming | collected... | reverse complement strand
AAGGAATTCGCTCTACACCAGCAAATCGCTGAACAACTGCAGACCGCATTTTTCTTTGCCCATCTTTACTCCGCCTGGGAACGCGGAGCCAATGAAAACATGAATGGATTGCTGCGCCAATACTTCCCAAAGAAATTGAACTTCAAGACTATCACGGACGACCAGATCACATTCGCAATGAACCGGCTTAACAAGCGCCCTCGCAAAACCCTTGTTTAGAACACCTTTTGAGGTATTCTCTGAGCTACCATCTGTTGCACTTGAAACTTGAATCCAACCAGGTAAATACAGCTACTGATGTTCACATCCTTGCATAATACCATGCAAACCGATCTCCCTCTGTTTTGGCAGGAGATCACCTTTCAGTAGGACACCAGTTTGCTATTAATATTGGTTAAAGCATTTGCTATGGCAGGACCGAGGATGAGGAAGGTAACAATAGCAACAATCGCAATTAATGAAATTAATAAAGCATACTCCACCAATCCCTGGCCGTGCTCATGGACACTGCATAACATCGCGATCACCTCCTTTCCGAAAAGAGGATATTGTCATGATTATACATCCGATTGATTATCGGTGGAGTTTGCAAATTTGCAAAGTTCCAGAATCGGACAGCGCTGGCAGGCAGGTTTGTGGGCCGTGCACATTTCTCGCCCGAGGCGGATGAAGTTCAAGTGGACAGCATAATATGATTCCGGCGGGAGAAGTTTCTCCAGTTGGACGTGCACTTCCTCCACCCTCATCTTTACCGGATGCAGTCCGATGCGCCCCGTCACCCGGTAAATGTGCGTGTCCACGGGGAATGCCGGCCGTCCGAGCGAAAAGAGCAGTACGATGGCTGCTGTCTTCGGACCGACGCCCTTGAACTTCATCAACCAGGCACGTGCATCTTCCAACGGCATGTCTTTCAGGAAATGCAAGTCAAGCGAACCGCGTTCGGTGGAAATTCCTCGCAGGACTTGCTGAATGCGCGGCCCTTTCTGGTTGGCAAGCCCCCCCGGGCGGATGGCAGCTATAACCGACCCGGGGACTGCGTCGCGCACTTGTTCCCAGGTCGGGAAACGCTGGCGAAGTGCCTTGAAAGCACGATCCCGGTTGGCGTCGTTGGTATTCTGGGAAAGGATGGTCGAGACGAGTTCATCCACCGGCGGCAGGGGATTGCGCAAGGTGGGTTGCCCATAAAAATTCAGCAGGTGCTGATGCACCGTCCGGGCAAGAGTTTCGAGATCGGTCATTCAGGCTGTAAGGTTCTTTGCAGCGTGAAGGTTGGACGGGACTCCCCAACCACCAGTTTGCGCCAGTTGGTCACCGGCTTGACCGGGCCGAAATTGGCATGAAGAGTTTCCAATTCCTTTTTGGAAATGTAACCCATCTGGCGCAGGATTTCCAGTGTAACAGCCGGGCGGACGCGATTGTAGGTTTCGCCATTCGCTTTCCGTATCGAAAAATCGCCATCCGAGATTTTGAAGGCGATGCCAACGCCCGGCGATTCGGCACCAAGCATCCCGCCCATAATGCCCAAGATCATATACCCTTCTGCCCCACTTTTCGCCACTATATGCCCCGAGCAGGCTTCCATGAGATGCGTGTCGAATTGACCTGGGCCGCCGACCATGAGGGGGTTTGCCATCATGGATTGGGTGATGCGGCGGCAGGCTGTGGCGCGTTCCACCTGAAGACCGCGCGGGTCGCACAGGCGGGCGAAGCCCAGTGCAGCATTATAAAGCGGGACAGCAAAATTTGGGGCTGAACAACCGTCAATGCCCACCTCGACCAGGTCAACCGGGAGGCTGCACACCTCTGTCAGTGTTTCCAGGATGGTCTTCTGGACCGGGTGTTCGGGATTGACATAATCTGCAATAGGCAGGCCGCGCATTCGGGCGGCGGCTAACATCCCGGTGTGTTTGCCGGAACAGTTGTGCCGGTTCGGGGTGGGGACTTCGCCGCGAGCCTGCATCGCTTCGATGGTGGGCACATGCGATAGTGGATGCGAGCCACACAACAGGTCGCTTTCCTGTATGCCCACTTTGGCCTGGATACCTTTGAGCACATCAACGTGCTCGTCGGTACCATTGTGGGACCCACAGATGAGAGCTACTTCTTTGGATGTCAGATGAAAGGTCTGGTCGCCGCCGCGCTCGATGAACGGGAGCGCCTGGAAAGGTTTGGCGCTGGAGCGCAGGAATGTTAAGGCTTTCGGGTCACCGAGCCAGGCAAGCAAGCGTCCGCCTGAGTCAACGACGACCGCCGCCCCGAAATGGATGGATTCAACAATTCGTCCCCGGGTTACTTCAAAGATCGGCTTGTATAACTCAGTCATGCAGAGCATCCTTCTGGGTCAAGATTATTGCTCCTCGCCGCTTCCGCTGCCAGATGAACGGTAATTCCGGGAGTAATAATGGTGCAATCCATAGCGCAGGCGCCAGGTATATTTCTGTAGTAGACTGGTGTGGATTTTGAATGGATTCAACAAAGGTGAGATGATATTTTCAACTGCCTCCAGAGAATATTTTTTCTTGGCCAGTTTTTCGACTTTATTAAGAACATGGTCAAGATAATCTTTCTGCGCCCGGATCACGTCGGCAGCCACTACTCCGCCGCGCCCGCTGACCACCAGCCAATTCCGGTAGGCGGGGGAAAGAAGAAGCTTCAGCGTATCCAGCCAGACGGGTAGATCTGCTCCGGCCAGGAAGGGCGGCTGGTTTTTCAGCACTGCGTCGCCGACAAAAACCACTTTGGCTTCCGGCAGGATGACCCATATAGCGCCGGCGGTCGGACCTGGATGATGCTCCAACACGACAGGTGATTCACCCCAGTGGATGGTCATCTGGTGGCTAAAGGTAATCTCCGGCGGCACCCAACGGATATTTCCCAGGCCGGGGATGCCTTCCCAGTCCGCGCCGGTTTCCTCACCCTGGGCCTTGAAGGTCGTCGGGCGGGTCCTGAAGACGTGGGCGGTCTTTTCCTGGGCGACGATGGAGCAATCCATTGCTCGCGCACCCAGTGTCCGATCCGGATGTGCATCGAGATTGACGAGCAGACGTTCGGAGCCGCCCCCCAAGTTCAGAAGGGCAGCACGCCAGGCGCGCCCATCCTCCGGTGAGGGCGGCGCGTCGATCTGGATCAGCCCGTGTGACAGAAAAATCACTCCGAGTGTAGCGCCCGCGTATTGGTCTTCAAGGTAGATATCAGTGGCAATTGACTGCATGCGTTCTCCTGAAAATGCTATGTTTCTTTGGCAACCGGTAGGGTCAGATAAAACTTGGACCCCTTGCCAACTTCGCTTTCGACCCAGATCTTTCCCCCGTGACCGTTGACCGCCAACCGGCAAAATGCCAGTCCAACCCCCAAACCACTGGCATTATCCTTACCATGGAGTCGGGTGAATTTTTCGAAGATGTGTTCCTGTTCGGCGACCGGGATGCCGGGACCATTATCCTGCACCCATAATTTCACCCACTCGCCTTCCTGCTTGCCGTTTAGTTCGATTTTACCCTCGGGTGCTGAAAATTTCGAGGCGTTCTCCATCAGGTTGATAAGCACGCGGCGGATCATATCCACGTCCACCCAGACAGGCGATAATTTCCTGGATAAATGGCTTATCAGCCTCTGGTGCCGGTTCTCCGCCATCGGGCGGACGGCATCTAGCGCATCCTCGGCAAGGATGATGGGAGTCACGGTTTGTTGCGAAACAATGGGCTGGCCAGCATCCAGACGATTGATGTCAAGCAGGGAACTGACCAGGCGCTGGATGCGGTCGGTGGAACGGCGGGCGATTTTCGTCACCGATTGGATCGTCTCGTTTTCGGGGCTGGGGAACATGGTCGAAAGTACGTCGAGGCTGGTAATGATGTTCGCCAGCGGTGATCGCAGATCATGGTAGATCATGGAAGTCAGTTCATCACGAATGGAATCCAGGTCTTTACGTTCGCTGATATCACGCATCAGCCATTGCAGGGAATCGGTTTCCTCAAACACAACCTTCCGAACATTAACCTGGATAGGGATCTTCCTTCCGCTCTTGCTCGTCAACACTGCCTCGTAACTGATAATATTCCCGTTTTTGAGTTTTTCCATGCTGATCATTTGGTCGCCGGGCGTCAAATCATGCAGTTTGTCAATCATCATGCCCTGCAACTGCTTGGAGGTATATTCGGTGATGACTGCCGCTTGACGGTTGGACTCATGGACTTCCCCGTCCCAGTTGGTGATCAGGATGGGGTCCACGCTATCGTCAAATAGCTCGCGATAACGCTTGTGGGCTGTTTGCAGCCGCTCGAACAACTGGGCGTGCTGGATGGTTGAACCGGCCAGGTTGCCAATGCCCGCCAGTACCAGCAAGGCATCTGGATCGAAAATGCCGGAGATGGGATTGATGGCCTGCAGGATGCCGATGACGCGCCCTTGAGCAAAGATCGGGGCCACCGCCATGGCGTGTGCTTTGAGACCGTCGAACTGCTCGCCTGGTACGAAACGTTTATCATCGCGCACAGCCGGGATAACCACACCTTCGCCCTCGTGTGCCACCCATCCGGTGACGCCTTGCCCGGCCTGGATGCGCTTTCCCACGATCCCTTCCTTGTGCTCTCCCGTTGCGGCGTGGAAAACCAGGTCCCAGTTGGCCTCTACAAGCGCCAGTGCGACCGTCTCCACTTGTAAAGCCTGGATGGTCTCATTTAAAATCCGCTGGAGGACCTCATCCATGTGCAGGCTGGTATTGATGGCGGCCGCGCTGGCTGACAGGGCGGTCATCACGCGTGCCTGGCGCTGGCTCTCGGCATAAAGACGGGCGTTCAGGACGGCAATCCCGGACAGGTCGGCGATGGCTTGCATCAGGCTGAAATGTTCTATGTTGTATGCCCCCGGTTCAGGGTGGACCAGCGTTAGCACTCCCATCAGGCGCTCGCGCGCCATCAACGGTACGCACAAGGCGGCTTTTGCCCCGGATTGGTCAAGCGCATCATCAGGGCGGCGCAGCCAGCGCTCGTCGAGAGTGGTATCTGGCACCCATGCGGGTTGCCGGTGACGGACAACCCATCCAGCCAAGCCGCGTTCAACGGTCTCACGTAACTGCTGGGTGGTATGGTCAAGGATTTTTTGTCCGTAAACAAAGGCCGAGTCAACCGTTTTCCCGTTATCGTCCAGAACCACAATGCTGGCGCGTTCACCCCCGACGTATTTAAGCGACTGGAACAAGATGCGCTGTAACACTATGCGCAGTTCCAGCGCTGAGGCCAGTTCTCGGCTGATATTGTAAAGAAATTCCAAGGTTGACTTGGTTTCATCATCTGCCATAGGTGTCCCTAATATTTACATCAAACCAGTTCATGTGAAATATATTCAATCGATTGGTCTCCTTGAACTCAACTATTCCTGACCGGATGACGCGGAACTGCCAGGGGCGCCACTCCCTCCGGGCACGCCAGCCGGTCTCCCTCCTGCCAATTTCCCGCGGGGTTTTCATGAATTTTGTTTCCCCGATGGCCGGCAATCTTTTTGCGGGTTATGCTGGCAGCCACTCTGGAAAAATTGTAGAGTGTCATCAGCGGCGGGCAGCACTCTTTGCCGAATTCTGGGCCCGGTCGGCGATGAACTTTCGCTTGCAATCGGGACATTAGAAATGTGGGAGCGCGCTTTCCAATATTAGAAACAGTATACTGCTACTTGCAGTTAATTGGAAATTTGTCGCTAACGATTATCTATATGTGCCAAGGGTTTGACACAGAAATTCTAACCTAAAGCATTAAAAAACCTCAATAAGATCCAATCTATTGTTGTTCCTTGAATGAATCACCGATCTTGCTAACATCAAATTGCGAACATTTCATGAGATTTGGTTCAACTATTGCATTACCCTGTGGTTCATGGATTGTAAATGCTATTATGCACTCCTTTTGTTGGTAGGAATTCGCGAACGTGGTATTCTCTTCTCCTCTCGAAAAGACCCGGGTCCAGGTCTCGGGTCGTTTCGAGTTTTCTGATTTCATTTCTGAAGTGCCGGGAAACCTGCTTTACCGTTTCAGCGTCCGGTACTTCACCCGGCGCGGCAGAAAATCTTTGCCATAGGTTTCCTGCAAATGGGCTTCGTAATCGCTCCAGTTACCCAGGAACAGGTGTGCCTGGCTGTCGCCTTCAAAAGCCAGAATGTGGGTGCAGATGCGGTCCAAAAACCAGCGGTCGTGGCTGACCACGATGGCGCATCCGGCGAAGTTCTCCAGGGCTTCCTCCAGAGCTCGCAGTGTGTTTACGTCCAGGTCGTTTGTGGGCTCGTCTAGCAGAAGCACATTGGCGCACTCGGTCAGGGTTTTCGCCAGATGGACGCGGTTCCGTTCCCCGCCGGATAGCGTACCCACCTTTTTTTGCTGGTCGGTGCCCATAAAGTTGAACGTTGATACGTAGGCGCGCGAGTTCATTGTGCGGCTTCCAAGCGAAAGCGTCTCGGCGCTGTCGGTGATCTCCTCCCAGACCGTATTTTCCGGGTTGAGTATGCGGGTCTGGTCGGCGTAAGCCCACTTAATTGTCTCGCCAATGCGGATGACCCCTCCATCGGGTTCTTCTTGCCCGGTGATCAAGCGCAGGAGGGTGGTCTTGCCCACCCCATTCGGACCAATTACTCCGACGATGGAGCCGGGTGGGAGTTTGGCACTAAAACCCTCCAGCAGGAGCCGATCGCCGTAGCCTTTGGTGACGTTATCCAGTTCGATGACGATGTCGCCCAGGCGCGGACCGGGCGGGATGTAGATCTCCTGCTCCCCGCGGTACTTTTCGACTTCCTGTGATAGGAGTTTTTCGTAAGCTGTCAGGCGGGCCTGACCTTTGGCCTGCCGCGCCTTCGGGGACATGCGTACCCACTCCAATTCGCGCTCGAGAGTCTTTTGGCGCCTGGACTCGGTCTTTTCTTCCAGACGCAGCACTTCCTTCTTCTGCTCCAACCATGATGAGTAATTTCCCTTCCATGGGATGCCATAACCGCGGTCGAGTTCCAGGATCCAGCCGGCTACATTATCCAGAAAGTAACGGTCATGAGTGACGGCGATGACCGTCCCTTTGTAGTCTCGCAGGTGGTGTTCCAGCCAGGCCACAGACTCGGCGTCGAGGTGGTTGGTGGGTTCGTCGAGCAGGAGGATGTCAGGTTCGGTCAACAGCAGGCGGGTTAGGGCGACGCGGCGGCGTTCCCCACCGGAAAGGACTTTTATTGGCGTGTCCGCAGGCGGACAGCGCAGGGCGTTCATTGCCAGGTCCAGGTGCGAAGTGAGGTTCCAGGCGTCGTGCTTATCGAGCGCCTCCTGCAGTTTGGCCTGTTCGGCGATCAGGGCGTCGAAGTCGACGTCCGGTTCAGCGAATTTCGCATTGACTTCGTTGTAGCGGGCGAGCAATTCCACGGTAGGCTGGACGGCTTCGCGCACGACCTCAATGACGGTCTTGTTTTCGTCGATTTGCGGCTCCTGCTCGAGCAGGCCGGTAGTGTAACCCTTGCTAATGGCGATCTCGCCAACGTAATCGGTATCTACGCCCGCCATGATGCGCAGGAGCGTGGACTTGCCCGCGCCGTTCAGGCCGAGCACGCCGATCTTGGCGCCGTAGTAGAAGCCGAGGGAAATGTCCCGCAGGACTTGTTTGTTGGGGGGATGGATGCGCCCGACGCGCATCATCGAGTAGATAACCTGGGTATCGGAAGGCATACAGGAATTGTACCGTAAAATTTGTACGGGGAGAGACATCCTCCCTGAAGTTAACTGTCTGTCCCAGAAGGGTAACGGTGATTAAGGAGATTCCGCCAATTGTGGAACAAAGCCCTTTTCTGGTCGCCTCTCAAGTCTTATACAGCTTATTTATGGATGTGTCATCTTTGAACGATCAAAATACCGGAAATTACATAAAATATGATTTAGAGCTTTGCGCAGTAGGCAATAGGTAAATAGAGTATATATTTATTGTGTCTAAAACTGGTTAATAATAGGGCACTGAAGAACCCTCATAATAATGTATGCCATTGGCTTATGGACGACTATGATGAGTGGATGCAAGCATTGAGTTGATTCACAACGCCGGCCTGTTGCCCAAGCGAACGTACCGGGGAATATGCCAGATCATCACATCCCTTCAAAGCGGAAGAGAATTATGCGATATGAGCATCGAATTGGTACGCCAAACAGACTAATAAATTCCAGCGGTGAAATGGGCTTTGAATTCAGCTTTGCGTTCCAACCGATCGTGGATGTCCGCAACCGGGAGATCATTTCATTTGAAGCCCTCGTACGCGGGCCACACGGCGAGCCTTCAGCCTCGGTTTTTTCCCAGGTACACAAAAATGATATCCTGAGATTCGACGAGATTTGCCGTTGTAAAGCCATCAACCTGGCCAGCCGGTTGAAGATCCCCAACCGTTTGAACCTGAACCTGTCTGCACAAAGTATCTTTGAAATCGATCTGAGTATCACGGCAACATTCCAGGCATCCATTCAAAGCGGTATCCCGGCAGAAAGGATCATTTTTGAATTGCTCGAAACCGAGAGCCTGACAGAACAGAGGAATTTGATTAAATACTTGCGAACAATTCAAGAATTTGGTTTTGCTACTGCCATCGATGATTTCGGGGCAGGATATTCTGGATTGAAACTTCTGGTGGAATACCAGCCGAATTATATTAAACTTGACCGCCATTTGATCGGGAACATCCAATGGGACTTTGTCAAGCAGAGAATTTTATCAGGCATACAGAAGATCTGTGAAAGCCTGTCCATTGAAATCGTTGCCGAAGGGGTTGAAAATGTCGGTGAGTATCGCTGGCTTAGTGAAGCAGGCATAAGTATTTTCCAGGGTTATTATTTCGCCAGACCGGCTTTTGAAGCCTTGCCGGATGTGGCAAACAGAGTCTTTTGTACGTAACGCATATGACAATGGTCTTGCGCGTGCCTTATTAGTCGAGCACGCTTATCTTGGAGCGTTTATGGAAGCCGGGTGGAATGTCTCGCTCGGCTTGTTAGTTGTGGAGCCAGCGAGAAAATCGCTTTGGTGTCTGAGGAAATGAGCAGATTGTGCATCGATAAATATATCATTTGTACCCATTTACCGTGCATTATTGAAGAACTGACAAATTTCTCGGTCAGTTCTTCTGAACTCCCATTGTTTTTTGGAGATCATCTCAATTTTAGTATTAATTTATTCTTGGCTACCAACTTTCATCTAAAGGAAAGCAAAAGATTGCGAAAAGTGTTCATTATAGGGCGGACTTAATCGCTGGCGCTCCACTTGTTTACAGAGTTAATTTATTCAGCCAGGTTATCTCCGCAATGTCCGGACTGAGGGGTTTTAATTTAGGACTTCGATGTTTGGTTCGAGAGGGATGCGTTCGATCAAATCCAGGAAATCAGTCTCTGTCACTTCAGATTCTGGCTTGTCCATCAAAGCCAAAAAGAGTCGCTTCCATTACGTTTGTGCCGAAACTACAGCCTTCCAGCCGCGGCGTGACGGTGACAAGAATGTGTAACTTACGTTCCTTCAATTCTTCAACATTCTTGGATGTGGGCGTGTTCGTGACAAAATATTTTCCTGCAAGATCATCGGGCATGTGCTGTCGGATCTGCAAAAAAAACCTCCCGCGATCACTTGCGATCGTTTGTAATATTTTGTCCATTTGGGTTGGGGCGGCGTATCCTGCTCTGAGCTGAGTGGATACAACCATGCGAACGGCATCAGAGAGACAGAGGGGAGAAGCAAAGCCGCAAGCAGGCATGCCTGGCCGAGTGTTTTCATAGGAAAAGGTAAACTAAGTGCGAACATAAAATCACCGAAAGTGACATCGAGCCCTTCTTCCACCATGGCTTTGCCCATACCGTAGCGCTCAGTGACGGTTGTTTGCAAGGCAGACATTCCTTTAAGAGATTTCCCCTCTTTCTCGTTCAAATATTTTTCAAGCGCTAAGGAAGCGCGTTTTTCGAGCAATCCCTTCACTCGGCTGCCATCCCCCACTTTGCTAATCTTGATCGCGTTGCGAAATTTCTTTTGCTCGCGAAAATAATAACGACGATCCTCTACCTGTAACTAAATCAAGCGATACAATATTACCAACAGCACGCACGAGCAGGCAAAAGCTAGGACCAGGCTGATCGCAATCCAGGCCGACCCCGGTACCTGTCCCAGCCAGGGCCACCAGACCGGGTTTGAATAGTCCATTTCCATGCCAATCAGCATTTCACGCCGTTTCCACACCATCCAGATCAAATAAGGAATACCGAGCACGAGAGCGCTCAAGGCAAACAGATTGTTGATCAATCCCTGGATTTCCTGTGGCTGGCTGGTGGCGGCATCCCGCACGTTGGACAGGAAAAGCATGCTGGCCACAACCAGAATGAGTGTCCCAAAATAAAGCAACACGCGGGCGCGTTTGGGTAAAATACGCCCGTCCACACCGGTAAATGCCACGCCCATGCCGAGGAGGTTGTAGGTGGTCAGGCCAACGAACAGCAGAGTGGGCGGGAAGAATCCCGTCATTTCAAGAAGAAGCTGGGTGAAATCCTTCCCGACGAAGGCCAACGAAACGCCGAGCATCACCACTGGGGAGGCCAGGCTCAACGTCAGGAGAATCGCGCTCGTGGATCCCGACCAGCGGCGGGCTAGCCATATACCCAGCCCCCCCAGGATCATCAGGAGCGAAAACAGCAGTTCAATGAACCAAAAGCCGTCCTGCGCCAGCCAGAAGACAAGTGCAGACGCTGCCGGATGAACGAGCAGCACAAACACTGCCAGCGAGCTGAATGCCGAAAAAGGCAGGACGTGCCGGCCAAGGCGGGTAAGTGTTCGGCCGATCTTGATCCCCAGGTCGATGATGTTTAGACTGAGCACGATCCAAAACGCCAGTGTCAGAATCAGCACGATCCCAAAATTTCCCGAAAGTGTGCTCGCAATTCCGGAATTGGTAGCTGCCGTTCCTACCGACAGGAGAATAAAAATTGAGGTGGCTCCCAGCCAGGCAAAGAAATGCAGGCTGGGAAAATTGCGCCAGAAGCGTCTTCGGAAGGTCAGCCCATAGAAGGCAAGGGTTATTAGCAAGAAGAGCACTTCCAAGAAGATGAGCGGCAGGTTTCCATCGGTTGCCAGGAACAATTGTAGACCGAAAAGAGCAAGGACTGGTAGGAAGATGCGTACTCCGGCAGTCGCGGCGCCGGTCAGAAGGTAAGCCCATCCCAGGATAAAAGCCAGACCAGCGATCGTCATGACAATCAGCGGAACCTTATTGGTTTGTCCCGCCAGCGTGTATTCGACTGTTGGCAGGCGGTCTCCGGCGAGTTCGACCAGCAAGGTGAAGAGCAATTGGCCAAAGACAGCCAGGTAGCCGACTATGGTCAGGATTTTCAAGCTGACCGGTATGCCTTGCAGATTAATAAAATCTTCTGCAAAGATACGTTGCAATATTTTTTGTTTCCGAGGTTTTGGAGTATCCACTAAGTTATCCAGTATGCTGATCCTATTATACATTTCTTGAGCTTCTTCTGCCCCCCGCCGGGGGAGGGGTTTCAATCATTCTTTTGCCTAGGGTAAGGGAGAAAGAGGAATGAGACACCAGATATTCACTTTTGAGAAAACCCTTACTCCAGGTGGAACATTTTAGGAAGGCAATATGCTAGTAAAAACGGGAGGCTTGATAAGCGTCCCGTTTTAATAAATCTCGGACTGGCAAATCCCGGCAGATCTTACCTTAAACTAGCTTCCATTCCAGGAACTGTCTTCTGGAAAGAAGCCACCGCTTGGTTGAGGTCGGTGTAAATTTCAAAGAGGGAGCTGAAGCCGATCATATCGAGAATCTCTAGCACCTCCTTGGTCGGGGAGCACAGCTTGACGTGCTCCTGGGGTCTTCGGTTGTGGTCGCGGCTATTGCTGCGGTAGGCGGCCCAACGGTAATTCGCCCAGCTTTCTTCCTGTTCAGGGTCATTTATCCCCCGAAACAACTGCGCCACCTGATGCAATGCACCCAAGCCCGCGCTGCTGATAAAGGTAAGTTTGATCAAGTCCACGATGATGTCCCGGACTCCGGCAGTGAAGACCTTTTGCGCTTCATCAATCAAGCTCGCGGAATTGGCTCCGTCCAGAGCGCCTTCCAGGTGCAGAATGGTGATAGGGGTGGGCTTTTCATTTTTTGTAACGGTTATTTTCATTTTTTTCTAACCTCCTTCATAATGATGATGGTGCCCAGAAGACAGAAAATAGGACAGGTCCTTCACCGAAGCCATAAGGGCACTGTCCGATATACTATTATTATCTTGGTGCCAAGAGTTTTACATTACGACAGATTGCGGCGACCTGCAAGGTTGCATATATTCTTGTCGCCCGCATCCGGGATCGAAATCCTGGAGACAATTGCTATTGAGGATTATTTTCGGTTCCTACACGAAAAGAACCAAGGCCTGTTTCTATATAGTACTTATATGATAATAATTATCTGTATTATACTACTATAAAGGTCAAGGCACAACCTCCACTTTCGCGAGCTGAAACAAACTCCCTTTTTCCTGCACACCTGCGTGCAGATCTGTCCTGCTCAAAAAGAGGCAACTCAGCGGTTTGTTATATATTTTGCTTTCTAGTCTGTCGAACCGAACTTCGCCATCAGGGAGGCGATGCCTTTCAATTCCAGCAGCCACTGTTCCTTCGGGCGCTCGGTTCGGGCGTCATTGATGCGCTCGAAATCGTGCATATCATGGAAATTGAATTTTCCCTTTTGCAGGTCGATGAAGGCGCAGTGTTTCTGCCCTGGTTGCACTCATTGATAAGGTGTTCCAGGCATAGGTGCGAGAGCCGGGCGGCCTGGATGCGGTCAAAGGGCGAGGGGTCGCCGCTTTTCTGCAAGTGGCCCAGGACAGCCAGGCGAACAGCGAACACACCCCGGCCTTCTTCTTCGAACAGGGTGCACATGAGGCGGTCGTATAAATGAGATTGGCGTATTCGGCGCGGATTATCAAGCCGAGCCGTTTGCCAGTTTCGAAGCCGTGATTGAGTTTTTCGATATCAACCTGCATATCCCGCAGGGGACACCTTCTTTGGGGATCAGCCCCCAGTCGGCGTGAGTAGCGAGGGCGCTTTACTACCCCAGGGAATCGCAGTTGCGTCGCATCTCTTTGACGATGGGAATGTGCGCAGATGGCTGGCTTCGGTGCTGGGGATGGCGTCCAGCGCCTCTGTGATCCGCTGCAGGGGAGTGTCAGCGCCGATGGTCATATCGGGACCAGAGAAATCATTGTCTGTCGAACAGACCAATCCGACGATGAGGAAACAGGGCCGCGCCACGGTGATTTTTGGAGGTGATTGCGCCGCTATTGGCACGCTCGTCAACAAGTGAGAGCCATTCCTGATGAAAGATGTGTGCCCCGGTCAGAGATCCGTCGCCGCCGATGACGACCAGCCTGTCAATCCCATCCTGGATCAAATTGTTGGCTGCCTTCTGGCATCCCTCATGCGTGCGGAACTCTTAGCTGTGGGCTGTCCCGATGATAGTCCCACCGAGGTGCAAAATCTCGCCGACCCAGTCCCCGTCCAGCTTTTGGACACAATCGCCGCCTTCGACCAGCCGCTGGTATCCCTCGTAAATGGCGTAGATTTCCACCCCCTTGACCAACGCGGTAAGCACCACAGCCCGCACGGCTGCATTCATACCTTGGGCCGCTGGGGAGGACTGCAATTCGTTTTGTCGCAATTTCTATACAGATCCCCATGCAAACAAATTTTGGCAGGGTTTTTCCGCAGAATAGGTCTGAATCCATCCAAGCACAACAGGTTGAGGCTTTGAGCGAATTACTTCAGCATCGGCATCTGGATTCCATGCCTGCTGGCTGCTGCGAGCGCCTGCTCGTACCCGGCATCCGCGTGGCGCACTATGCCCATGCCAGGGTCGGAGGTCAGGACGCGCTCAAGCCTTTTGGCGGCTTCGGGCGTGCCATCGGCCACGATGACCTGACCGGCATGCTGGCTGTAGCCAATGCCCACCCCGCCGCCGTGGTGGAATGAGACCCAGGTGGCTCCTCCGACCGCGTTGATCATGGCGTTCAGGATGGCCCAATCGGAGATGGCGTCCGAGCCGTCCTTCATCGCCTCGGTCTCGCGGTTCGGGCTGGCAACAGAGCCGCAGTCGAGGTGGTCGCGCCCAATGACGATGGGCGCTTTGAGTATCCCTTGTGCTACCATCTCGTTGAATTTCAGTCCTGCCTTGGCGCGTTCTCCGTAGCCCAGCCAGCAGATGCGCGCCGGCAGTCCCTGGAACGGAACTTTTTCGCGCGCCAGCTTCAGCCAGCGGTGCAGGTGGTCGTCGGCAGGGAAAAGCTCCAGCACCGCCGCGTCCGTTTTATAAATGTCATCAGGTTCGCCGGAGAGAGCCACCCAGCGGAAGGGTCCCTTTCCCTCGCAGAACAGCGGGCGGATGTAAGCCGGGACGAAGCCCGGGAACTCGAAGGCGTCCGTAACACCGTGGTTGTAGGCCTGCTGGCGCAAGTTGTTGCCGTAGTCGAACACTTCTGCGCCCTTGCGCTGAAATTCGAGCATTGCGCGTACGTGTTGCGCCATGCAGGTCATCGCCCGTTTTTTGTACTCTTCGGGGTCGGACTTGCGCAGTTCGTCCGCGGCGGCTACCGACAGGCCGGTGGGGACGTACATCAGTGCTTCGTGCGCCGAGGTTTGGTCTGTCACCACGTCGGGAATGACTCCGCGCATGGCCAGTTCCTGATAGATGTCAGCGGCGTTCCCAATCAAACCGATGGACTGCGGCTTCTCGTTGTCCTTGAACTCCTCGACGAGGGTCATTGCTTCTTCGAGGGTACCCACCACCTGGTCCAAGTAACCGCTGTCGAGGCGGCGCTTGGCGCGAGCGGGGTCCACTTCGACGATGAGGCCGACACCCTCGTTCATGGTGATGGCCAGCGGCTGCGCCCCGCCCATTCCTCCCAAACCGGCCGTTAGGCAGAATTTACCCTTGAGCGAGCCCCAGCCTTTGAGTTTGGCCAAAGCGCCGAAGGTTTCGTACGTCCCTTGCAGGATACCCTGCGTGCCGATGTAGATCCACGAACCGGCGGTCATCTGCCCGTACATGATCAGTCCTTGGGCAGCCAATTTATCGAAGTGTTCCCAGGTGGCCCAATGCGGGACGAGGTTGGAGTTGGCGATGAGTACGCGCGGCGCGTCGGGATGCGTTTTGAATATCGCCACCGGTTTGCCGGATTGCACCAGCAGCGTCTCCTCGTCTTCGAGATTTTTGAGCGACTCGAGGATGGCATCGAAACACTCCCAGTTGCGAGCTGCCTGTCCGCGGCCGCCGTAAACGACCAGGTCCTGCGGGCGCTCAGCCACTTCCGGGTCGAGGTTGTTCTGGATCATGCGGAAGGGGGCTTCGGTCAGCCAGGATTTACAGGTGAGAGTTGTGCCGCGCGGGGCGCGGACTGTGCGAGGTGCAGACATGCTGTGTCTCCAGTTGAAAGAAAAGAATACCCTCCCTGCAATTATACGCAGGCAGGGGCTTTCAGGCGAATCGTTTTAAAAGCCGAATATTGGATAAAAAATCGCCGACCAGCGTGGGCTGTACGGCGATGGGCAATACTCGGGTTTCATTACTGAAGTCCCGCCCCGTCCCGTCCCGGCCTTGAAGGGGGACTCCTGCAGGTTTGGGTAGAAAGAGAGCCGATATTACGGGAACCCTTAGGAACGATTTGTGAAAGGCGAGTTAATTATACAGAACGTCGAAGCGGGTCTCACGCAAGCGCTTGACCAGAGTTTGCTGCACTTCAAGCCAGATCGGATGGACCAGGCATTCATCTTCGAAATCGCATGATTTATTGGTCCCAACGCATTCATTGAGCAGGATAGCTCCATCAATGGCTTCAACCACATCCAGCAAGGAAATATCTTTCGGCTCACGAGCCAACGAAACGCCGCCTCGCGCACCGCGTGAGGTCTTCAGCAAGCCAGCGATGGACAACTGCGAAATAATCTTGGCCAGGAAGGAGCCCGGAATTTTCATTTCCGTTGCTACTTTGGAAGTCGCGATTCGCTCGTTTGAACCGTGTTTGGCAAGGTATCGGACAGCGCGGATGGCATAGTCAGCCTGACGTGTGATTTGCATGGGGGGAATCCTTTCCTTATAATAAGCTAATTTTTATCTTCTTATATTATATTATCAGCCCGATTGCCAGACAAGTGACGGAGGTCATGCTTGCAATATGACCAATTGCTACGATTATTATCAGAAATTCAAGGAAAAGCTCAATAGATAACGCCTCGCCATCTCATTCAGGCGAGGCGCTATGGATTCGCAAAGTTGCGTTGAACAACTTCAAGGCTGCTAGCGGGTAATTGTTAGATTCCCTGCCCCGATTTCAACGACGATGGTCAATTGCGGACCACTTCCGGATTGTGAGTAAACATTGCTGTTCTTGGTCCAACTGGAATCGTGCGTGACGTTTGACAGGGCGCCATCCACCGTGATCTGGACGGGGATTCCAGAGGGGATGACCAGCGTCAGGTTGCTGACGCCCGTCCCGATGTGGACGCTGCCGTTGCGCTGGAATTGCCCGGAAAAGTCAAGCATGAAATTTCCCGCCCCGCTATCGAATTCCAGGCTGGCGAAATTAGCATTTCCCAGTCCGCTGAGGGAAACATTGGATGCACCGGTACTGTATGTAAGGAGTGACATCTCGGTCAGGTTGGGAGAGGTGAAGTTCAATTTAGTGTCTGCAGCACCATCCGAGATGGTCAGGTTGGTCAGGGCCAAACCGCCAAGTTCGTATTCGGCTTGATATGCACCGGCATCAATTGTCAGGGCGAGTGGCAAGTTGCCCAGCCCCAGGTCCCATTCGTTCTTGATTTTGGAAAGGTCGGGGATGCCGGTCAGCCGCCAGTTACCCTGCTCGATGCGGACGGAGGCGGCGTTGACGGTCACCGTTGGCTTAAAGTCACTTACGTTATAAGTGGCTGTCCCAGAAACAAGCGCACCGGTTCCGGGATGCAGTTTCAAGGTCCCCGCCCCGAATTTCAGGCTCAAATCCATGCTCTGGGTGGCATCGTTGGGCAGAGGCACGTTGATCTCGTCGGTCTGAACCGGTCCGGTCTCTTGAAAGAAAGGCAGGCTAATGGGGAAGCTGCAAGCGCTCAGCACCAGGGCCAGGATCAAAATAGTGGGGTACATTTTACGGAACATGAGAATCTCCTATTTGACATGTGAAGGCCGGTAGAAAATGGTCGGCCTCGGTTTCTACAAACACATACGTTTCCCGCTGACAATCGTTCCAGGGCGCAGGGTCTGTTCTACGGCACCAGGCAAGGTCAAATACAAATTGGTTGTCCACTGTAGATATTAACCTGTTTTGGATATATCTGTCCTTGGGAGGAAGCTTCCAAACAAAATCTAACATAGCACTGCAATTCACGCAAGTCCAACCAGCCTCCGTGCATGCAGTCAAAATTCATCAAAGTGATAAAAGTGGGGTATCGTTTGACGTCTCCTATCTCCTGTGGTAAACTTCCCTCACAACCAAATAGCCCCCAACGGCACTCTTATCCAGAGAGGTGGAGGGACCGGCCCTGTGAAACCTCGACAACCACCGCACAAGCGGATGGTGCCAAATCCGGCAGCAGGGGTAACTCTCGTAGTTACCCGAATTCTGGAAGATGAGAGGGCAGCCGTGCACCTCGTGCAATTGCCCTTTCGCTTGAAGGGGCAATTTCTTTTTGAAAGGGAAACCCATGACCACCACTTTTATGTCTTCTCCCAAACTGCTGTTCACATCCGAGTCGGTCACCGAAGGCCATCCTGATAAACTATGCGACCAGATAGCCGATTCTGTCTTGGATGCCTGCTTGGAGCAGGATCCGCTCAGCCGTGTGGCCTGTGAAGTTGCCACCAAGACCGGCTTTGTGATGCTGCTGGGTGAGATTACCACCCATGCCTTCGTCAACTTCGACGACCTGGCTCGTAAGGTCATTAAGGAAATCGGCTATGACAGCAGTGAAAAGGGCTTTGATGGCAATACCTGCGGCATCCTTTCTGCCATTTCCAGCCAGAGCCCGGACATTGACATGGGGGTCAGCAAATCACTGGAAGCCAAAGACGGAGATAAGGACCAGATTGACTTGGTCGGAGCCGGTGACCAGGGCATGATGTTCGGCTATGCCTGCAACGAGACAGCGCAGTTGATGCCGATGCCGATCTACCTGGCGCACAAATTGACCCGCCGCTTGGCTCAGGTCCGCAAAGCAGGCACGCTGCCCTGGCTGCGTCCAGATGGCAAGTCCCAGGTTACGGTGGAGTACGCCTATGGCAAGCCGAAGCGCATTGATACCGTGCTGGTCTCCACCCAGCATTCCCCGGATATTTCGCATTCTGATATTGAAGAAGGACTCATGGAACACGTCATCGTACCGACCATGCCGGACGAGATGGTGGACAAGAACCTGAAGATTTTTGTCAACCCCACCGGGCGCTTTGTCATTGGCGGCCCCATGGGTGACGCTGGCGTCACCGGGCGAAAAATAATCGTGGATACATACGGCGGGATGGGTCGTCATGGAGGCGGCGCGTTCTCAGGCAAGGACCCGACCAAGGTGGACCGCTCGGCGGCTTACGCGGCCCGCTGGGCGGCCAAGAACGTGGTAGCTGCGGGATTGGCCGACCGGATCGAGATCCAGGTGGCCTATGCCATCGGCGTGGCACATCCGCTTTCAGTCAATGTTGAAACTTTCGGTACCGGGAAAATTGCCGATGGAAAGATCAGCAAGCTCATCCTCGAATACTTCGACCTGCGCCCCGGCGCCATCCTCCACGACCTGGACTTGCGCCGTCCCATCTACCGCAAGACGGCCTCCTACGGTCACTTCGGCCGGGATGATGTGCAGTTCCCCTGGGAGAACACGGACAAGGCCGCCGCGCTAAAAAAAGCTGCCGGATTGTAATACTTTAACTTCCCGCAGATCCCTGCGGAAAGTTTTTTGACCATTCAGGCAAGAATTTTTTTGCGCTAAAAACCTTGGTAGACAAATGCTGCGCCGGTCTCGGCGAACGAAAGCAATAGCAACACCAGTACCACCATCGCCAGGAATAAGCCTTTTGCCCAGGCAGGCAACTCCATGAAAAACGTCTCACTCTTACATCGGTACTGGTTCCAATCAAGCCAGAGTGCAGGTATGAGAACGAGCAGCACGCGCACATCCGGGAATGCGAACTGTCTCCAGGAAGCCACATCCGTATTCGCGAAAATCGCCGCGCGCACCAGCCAGATCTGCGGCAGCTTCCAGGCATGGGGCGAAAACATTCTTGCCAGGTAGTGCCAGCCTGTCACCAGGTCCATGCGAAAGGGAATCCATGCCAGTACCGCCAATCCGAAGACCACCCCTGTCGAGAACACTTGCCGCCACTTTGGCCACTCATCCGGTAGTAGCCGTGGTCCGCGTAGCGTGGTGAGCCGCTCGAAGAAAAGGTACAGACCGTGCAGCCCGCCCCAGGCTAGAAAGTTCCACCCCAGCCCATGCCACATCCCGCTGACCAGCATGGTGACGATGGGAGGTACCAGTAGGTGGACGAAATGTTCCCTATTGGAAACTTTTTTCGCCAGGGTGCGCGAGACCGGGAAAAAGATGTAATCCCGCAGCCAATGTGAAAGGCTGACGTGCCAGCGGTCCCAGAACTCGGTGAAGTTCCTGGCAAAATATGGCAACTTGAAGTTATTGGTCAGTTCGATGCCAAAAAAGCCACTCACACCGCGCACGATGCTGGTGTAACCGGCGAAATCATTGTAAATTACGAAAGCATAGGCCAAAAGGTATAAAGCCAGGTCCTGTCCCACGTACAGTTCGGGATGCAAGAAAATATCTGTCGGGATGATGCTCAGGAGAGTATCCGCTAGGATGAGTTTGCGCACCAGACCGACTACGATCAGCCAGGTGTTTAGCTCAACTGCGGGCAGGTCAAGGGGGCTGGGCAGTTTGAACTTTGGCATGATCGTGCGCGCCCGTTCCACCGGACCCGATAGCAGTTTCGGAAAATATATAACGTATAGGGCGAAATCCAGCCAGCGCAGTTCGGGCTTGAGGATTTTGTTGTGAATGTCTACCAGGTAGGAGATCATCTGGAGGGTGATGAACGACAGGCCGATTGGCAGCAGTAGTTTCAGCCCGCCCCCCCCGGTCTGGACGCCCATCCGTTCCAGCAGGCTGGTCAGGGCAGGGACATAGAATCCGTTGTATTTGAGCGCCACGAGCACTAGGATGTTGAACCCGATTCCTGTCCAAAATATGAATCTGCGTCTGTTCGCCGCAATTCCGAGCCACAGGCCTAGGGTAAAGTTGACCGTCGCTACAACGAGCAGAACGGCAGCCAGGTCCCAGGCCCATGTGATGAGAAAACCGATCGAAACGGTGAACAACCATCCGTTCCGGTGGGGGGATGGCAGGAGCCAGTAGACCAGGATGGCAACGACACAGAAGATAACAAAGGCGAGTGAAGTGATGCTCATTTAGAGCCGCCCACGCTGGCGTTGACGAAGTCTGTGTTCACCTGGTCGGCTAGGATGGTTAGCTGCTGGCCCAGGCATTTGCTGAAGATGGGCGCGCCGAAGTAGTTCAGATGCCAACGGTTGGAACGCCCTTTCAGTGGAATATCGCTGCAGCTTTCGGCAGGGAGGAAGAATCCGTCGTTGGCCTCGACGAATGCGGTGAGTGTCTGCTGGAATTGCTGGTGCACTGCTTCCCCACCGACGAAATCATAAAACGTCGGATGGACCGGCATTTCCACCACCAGCATCGAGGTCCCATCATTATGGCGGAGATCGAGAAGGTTTTGCAGTTTATTCAACCGCGATGAATCGATCCTGTAATTCTGATAAGCTGCGAAGTCTTTGGCGTCGTCCAGGTTGTTGGAGTCCGGAGGGGTACCAATATTCCGGCCAATCAAGCGGTCCAGTTCGTAGCCGCTGGCGGTGGTGTCACGGGTTCGTTTCAAATAGAGCGGTAGCGTTTCCAGGAAATCAGCGCGCATCCAGTTCCGGTAGGGCAGGTAATGCTGGAGAGCAGCGGAGTGATCTGCCGCCCAGCCAGACAAATTGAAATCGCCGATTTCATATCGCAGCCAGGGGTCAGCAAGGAAGCGCCTCTCGTCAAGCAGGCCACTGCCGGTAACGAATTCGCGCATCTCGGTGACGTAAATGAGCAGGGAGGGGTGATAACGTTCCACCAGAATCCCGGCTGTAATGGAGTTCGGCGCGATCGTCAGGCCCTCGACGCCAAAGTTGAAGATGCGCAGTCTGACATCCGTCTGTTCGAAAAAAGCCTCCGCCATCACATCCGGGTCAATGCCAGTATTGACCAGAGAACTGCCCAGGATGATGACGTCCACGCCCCCGCTATGTTTTACATAGTCCTGCAAGCGAAACCACTTGATCTCGAACTGATAGTGGAAGTTGCCGACCGAGCGATAGGGGGATATTTTTTCGACCCACGCTGTGCGGGCAACCATCTCACTGCTTGCGGCCAGGATGATAAGAAAAAAGAAAAAAGAAAGGATGACGGTTGGAACCGATCGTTTTTGAAGGGGGACTCTTGTCATAGCGCGGAATCGCTGATGCAGGGTGAAGGTTCTTTTCCCGGAGGACTGGCTGGGCGATTATACCTTTTCTTTTACCAAACTCAACCACCCCGCTATGAACCAGGGCAGCATTGCAAAGAATCCAATCAGCGCCAACTCATCCGCCTTCGAGACCAGCGAGATAATCACAATCCCTAGCGCAGTGATCAGGTAACTCAGCAATGCCAGCCGATCATATTTAGCCTCGGGAGTTTTGGGCGATTTGCCCGAAATCAACAGGTATAGGGCAAAGGTTGTGAAGACGGTCAGCCACCATCCCCAGAAGTTCTGCAAAGGGATGCCGTGGTAAGACCCATTCGATTTGCTTGTCAAATTGTCCCACACCCAGTGCCCGCTGGACACCATGATCGGATCCATGACCAGGTCCCAGGCGGTCATCACCAGTCCGCCCACAGCGGCCACGGACGGAATCCGCTGCCAGCGCTTCCAGTCCACTGGGATGAGCCGGTCGGCGATGACGAACGAGGGGTAGCTCATCATGAACCAGGCCACCGGGATGAGATAAGGTACCAGGCCGAGGAACAGCGGGCCGAGTTTATTTGTATAGTGGTATGGGCCATAGACCAGTCCAGTCGCAACGCCGACGCTCTCGAAAAGCAGGCTGACGGCGAATACCAGCGCAAACAGGCAAAGGGTACGCCTCCAGCCTTCACGTTGACCTGCGTGCATTAACGCGAAGGTGAAGCCGGCCAAAGTTGAGACAGGTGTGAGGAAGCGTGAAGGAGCCACGCCGACAGCGATGCTGACGGTGGGATAGATGGTCAAAACGACATATAGAACCAGTAGGGCAAGGGTGATGCGACGTAAGGTCATGGTGGATTTCTCTTCAGGATAGATTTTACCCCAGCAGCCTCTGGGTACCCCTAATTCATGTGGATTGAAATGCCAAAAACAGTGATGGCAGTACCTGGACCTTGCCTGAGTGCATACTTGCCCCGGACGCACGTGGCGGAGGGAGAATTACCCGGAACGCGGCGGGTGAGGGTTCAGACTCAAGGATAGGACTTCCCTATTTCCATATAAATTGGATGGGTGTATACTCTCTCTAACAAACTATTCAGGAGGTTTCTCATGAAACGAGCAGTCAGCATTAGTATCGGATCGTCTAAGCGTGACAAGGCTGTCACCGTCAGATTGCTGGGCGAGGAAGTCAGCATCGAGCGCATCGGCACCGACGGGGATATGGAAGTGGCGGCGCTCAAATATCAGGAACTCGACGGGAAAGTGGATGCCTTCGGCGTCGGCGGTGCCGACCTGGGTTTGATGGTGGACAATAAATGGTACCGGCTATTCTCGGTCGAGAAGATGGTGCGTTTCATTAAGCAGACGCCCGTAGTGGATGGAACTGGTTTGAAGAACTCACTGGAGACGAAAGCCGCGCCTTTTGTAGAGGCCAAACTTGGCGAATATATCATGGAAAATGGTGGCAAGAAAACCTTCGTCATGACCGGTGCTGACCGCTGGGGCTTGGCGCACGGATTTGTGCAGGCAGGCTATGAATGTGTTTTCGGGGACTTGATGTTTTCGCTGAGTATTCCGATCGCCCTCCACACTGAAAAACAACTCAAATCTTTGGCGGCGGTCTTAATGCCCCTGGCGGGACGACTGCCGTTCGAATGGGTCTATCCAATTGGTGAGAAACAGGAAGAGCGCAAGCCGAAGCATTCAAAGTGGTTCGAATGGGGTACAGTGGTCGCCGGTGATTGTCATTATATCAAGCGATATATGCCGGATAACATGAAAGGCAAAGTGGTAGTGACGAATACCACCACTCCTCAGGATGTGGAATTATTCCGCAAGTGCGGTGTGAAGTACCTGGTTACCACCACGCCGGTGTTAGACGGGCGTTCGTTTGGCACGAATGTGATGGAAGCCGCCCTGATCGCCGTATCGGGGAAAGGCCGCGCTCTGACCCATGCTGAGTATGAGGAACTGCTGACAAAACTCGGCTTCGAGCCATCTTTGCAGGAACTGAATTAATACTCCCCTCACTCCTTCCACTCGCCCCTTGATCCATTGCAGGGACGATTCGCTAGAAGATGAACGCAGAGGTGAGATAAAAACAAGAGGAGATAACACATGGATGCAATCGTGACTGCGGGCGGGGTTCCGCTCCCGGAAGAGCCACTGTACTCTGCCACTCAGGGTCATCCTAAAGCGCTGGTGGATGTGGCTGGTAAACCGATGGTCCAGTGGGTGTTGGATGCCTTGACCGAAGCCAGGAGCATTGACAACGTGGTCATCGTCGGTTTGACCGATAAGAGTGGTCTGAAGTGCGGAAAGAAAATGTATTTCGTTTCCAACCAGGGCAAGATGGTGGAGAACTTGCAAGCCGGTGCCGAGAAGACGCTGGAGATTAACCCGAAGGCTGAGCATGTGCTTATTGTCTCATCTGATATCCCGGCCATTACTGGCGAGATGGTGGACTGGGTGGTGAAGACTTCGATGGAGACGAAGTTGGATGTATATTACAATGTCATCCCGCGCGCAGTGATGGAGAAACGCTTCCCTGGCTCGAAACGGACCTGGACGCGCTTCAAGGAAATGGAAGTCTGCGGTGGCGATATGAATGTTGCCAGGATCAATACCATCATCGGTGAGGATACCTCTTTGTGGGAGAAGATCACCAATTCCCGCAAGAGTCCGCTCAAACAGGCTGCATTGATTGGCTTCGATACGGCTTTCCTGCTCCTGATTGGAAAGTTGACGCTCCAGAAGGCGGAAACGAACATAACGACCCGCCTGAAGGTCACTGGCAAAGTCATTGTCTGCCCATATGCTGAAGTGGGTATGGACGTTGATAAGCCGCACCAGCTTGAGATCATGCGCGCCGACTTGAAGAAGCATCTTAAGAAGGCCACCAAAACTGCGGCGGTCTCCCCGAAGAAGATAAAGAAGTGACCCTGAATCGGTTACTGGGCCTGGACGCTCGGCTGTCCGCACGGATGCGGGTGGCCGAGCGTCCAGGTCTAATCCGGTCTTTGGCGGTTGTTCTCGCCCACTCGGGCGATTCGTGGTACTGGTGGGCCGGTCTGGGCTTGCTCTGGTGGTTGGGCAACACGTTCTGGCTCTCATGGGCGCTTGCTGTGCTCCAGTCCATAATTGCCCTGGCGGTTGTGGTGCTGGCGGTTAAGTTTACCATCCGTCGCCGAAGGCCGGAGGGCGAGTGGGGCGGCTTGTACCGGATAACAGACCCGCACTCCTTCCCATCCGGGCATGCTGCCCGGGTGGTCCTGATTGCCGTCCTGACCCTCGGACTGGGTCCGTGGTGGCTGGCGGTGATCATCTGTATCTGGGCTCCGTTGGTTGCATTGGCGCGCGTGGCGATGGGTGTCCACTATCTATCCGACATAGTGGCGGGTTTTGGTTTGGGAGCAGCCGCAGGGATCGTCGCCCTGCAAATATTATCTCGATGATCAGTATGTTTGGAAACCGTCATAGAATGGGGCTGTCCTAAAAGTCCGGATTCTTCTTTTTGGACAGCCCCAAGTGGGAGAAAGAGGCAAGAAAAAGATACAATATGTGGATTGCAGACCAAAAAGCCTTGGAAAAATTGAATGTAAGTGATAGATGAAAACGGGGCTGTCTACCTATGAGACAATCCCAGGGTTAATTTCTACCGGACCGCCTTCATGGCGGCCTTAAAGTTTTCCAGAACATCCACTGGGGTCGGGTCGACCCCGTAAGCCATCGCCAGATAATAAGCTGTGTAATCCCCAAACTGCAAGGTTGTCCACATGTGGGCCAGCGGCGACTCTCCTAGTGCTTCGAAAACATCTGTATTCAAACCCTCGATCATGAACCCATGCCGGGTCAGGTCGGCGCGCACGCGGTTTCGCGGATGGTCGGACAGAGCATGCAGGAACAGCGTCGTCGTGCGGGACAGGATGTCTGCCGGGTTGAGAGTCCCGGCCAACGCGTTGTGGTCCGCTTCGGGCAGAACCTCGAAACCGGCCCCTGCTTTGGCGATTTCGTTGAGCTGTCCTTTCCAGCGCCGTGCCACTGGTGCCAGGCGGTCGGAACCGTAGACATTGACCCAGCGCCCGACGAGTTGTCCGGCCAACCGCTTGGCTGGGTTTTGGGTCACCGGAACATCGGAGCGAAGAGTCTCCTTTTGCTTCTTCATCGCTGCCACGGCACCAGCCAACTCTTCCAGCGGGTCGGGAATTAGTCCCAGCCGGGCGAAGGCTGCCAGTAGCAGCCCGAACGAAAAACCGACTGCAGCGCGTGGCTGACCCGTGTGCTCGAATTTCCAGAGCGGAAGTTTCGCTCGCGAGGCTAACCCGGCTAGTTTTCCGCCCGTGGCGATTGCCATTAATCGGCACTTTTTGAGTAGGGCGGCGTCGAATGCTTCGAGTGTCTCTTCGGTGTTTCCGGAGTGCGATGAGGCAATAACGAGTGTCTCCGGACCGTGTGCCCAGGCGGGTAGACCATAGTCTCGGTGGACGATGACGGGGACGGGGCAGGTTGGGGTGATATAGGCTGCCAGTAGGTCCGCGCCAATGGCCGAGCCGCCCATCCCGGAAATGATTACCCGAGTGGTCCCCAATATTTCGGGCAACTGTTGGGTCTGTCCCAGTTTCCATGCATTTTCCAATTGGGCCGGGAGGTTGTCAATCTCGCCAAGCATGTTTTGCGGGTCGTGCTGGCGGATGAAATCCAGATCGTCAAGATTCACGTTCGAGTCCTCTTTCTTTGAGAAAATCAAGGATACGGTCTGCCACCGGTTTTGTTCCTTTTTTGCTTAATCTTTCTTCGGCTTTAGCCATACTGAAGGAAAGAACTTCGCCGCATATAGGTAACTTTCCCATGTGCCATCCACCGGCTTGTCTGTCCAGCGGTCCCAGATCTTGTCCATGCTGGGGTGGCAGTGGGAGGTGTTCATCATGAATTCGGCGGATTCCCTGGCAGAGGCATGCTCAGCCACTCCCTCGAACTTGTGTCGCCCGATTTGCACCGTGACGTGAGGATCATGCTGGATGTTCTTGTACCAGTCTGTGTTTCCGCCCCAGCCGGGGGAGATGCGGTAGGCGTCTTCTTTCACGTTGTACACATATTCGAGTGGAGTGTGGCGCGGTTTTCCGGACTTGCGCCCGGTGGTGGTGAGCAGGAGAAAACGCTTGCCGAGCATCCAGCCCAGTCCGAGCTTGTAATATAGGATGGGAATCTTAAAAAGCCACTTGAAGATCGGTCCGGTTCCGTCCTTCGGAGTCAGGCGGCTCAGGATTTCCACTTCCATCCAGACGGAAATGCTCTCGGAGATGGGAATTCGGTTCATGGTTTATTTTTGCAAAGATGTGATGCGTTTATAGATTTCATTTCTTTCCCACCCACATTCCTGTGCCACCCGCTTTGCTAGCGCGGAAGGCGACTCGCCAAACTTTAGGCCGAACTTTAACGCGATTATCACCTTTCCTTCCGTCCATTTTTGTTTTTCACTTTTTGTTTTTCCTGCCACCACCATTGTGAACTCGCCGCGTGGCTCGTTCTGGGTGAAATGTTCAATCGCCTCGGAAATGGTCCCACGCCAGATTTCCTCGTGGACCTTGGTCAGTTCGCGGGCAACCGCGATTTGCCGGTCCCCGAGAGAGACCCCCAGGTCTTTCAGCGCGGCCAGCAGGCGGTGAGGGGACTCGAGGAAAATGAGAGTGTGGGACAAACTGCCAATTTGTCCTGCCAGCGCCTGCCGCTCAGACGATTTGCGCGGCAGGTAGCCGAGATACAAAAAAGAGTTGGTGGGCAGACCCGAAGCTGCCAGAGCCGCCAGCGGCGCGGACGGCCCGGGGATGGGACAAACGCTGTGCCCCGAGGCAAGGGCGGCCTTGACCAGTTCGTAGCCTGGGTCATTGATGGCGGGTGTCCCGGCGTCCGAGACTAGTGCCACGTCGCCTTCGTTCAGCGCGGCCTGAATTCTCTCCAGCTTGGTCAGCTTGTTGTGTTCGAAATAACTGGTCAGGGGGGTGTGCAGGTCGAAATGCGTGAGCAGTGTGCGGGTCACGCGTGTGTCTTCGGCAGCAATGAGACAGACCTCGCGCAAGGTCCGTACGGCGCGCGGGCTCAGATCTTCCAGATTGCCGATCGGGGTGGCGACCAGATAAAGGGTGCCCATGAAACTATTAAACCACAAATGGACAGTAAAGGAAACAGGAAACCGTTCCGTCCTGGAGCTCCAAACTGGTTAGTGTGGGACCGGGTCGGGAGATTTTTTAAGTATACTTTACCAACCGTTTCTCGATAAAGGTGAAAATGAAGATTAATAAAGTGCTTCCAATTGGGTTTGCACCATTTATCCTGATGAGCTACGGTTGGGTTCTCGGGCAACTCCACCAATCCGGGGATGATATTGCCGGAATCCTATTGTTCATGCCGGGAGCCGTTGGGCTGGTACTGGCTTTCATCCTCTTCCTCCTCACCCGAATATATCCTGGCATGAAAAATGGATTCCAAATATTTTGATCGGGCTGGCAGGTTGTGGGATCGTTTTTGTTCTGATCCTTGTTTATGCCAGTTTGCGCGGATAAGACAATCTTTTCTTGCAGTACAGGGGGGAAATCTGGACCATCACAAATGCGCGTGACGGAAGTCTGCCAGATAAAATCGCCAGCGTTTTAATGTTGATCCACGGTTCATCGTCGCCATATAGAGCGTGGAAATGCGGCGGATTATGATCGTCGAAATACATACAGAAAAGGATACCGAAAAACGGCAAGTCTCGGTTTTTTTTTGCCAGCTCATTTCATATAAAGTGAAACGGCGTCAACATCAATTTCATCTGACCAGGCTAGGCTTCTGCCATTTTTAATTGAGACTTTCTTGAAATTCTCGAAATTGTTCCAGATTGCAAAAACGCCCTATCCGGCGAGATGAGAAAGGTCAACCTCCCCAGCAATGCCATCATCAAATTTGAGCCAGATTTTGTAACGGTCCAGCGGACGCGCCTCTAATATTTTAGGTGTGAACATGGTTTTTCCTTTGAATGAAGGCCAATCGGCAGAGTCAGCACTTCGTTATTCACCGGAAACCTACACTCTCTCCCCTCTAAACTGCGTTTCATACAACTGACTGTACAATCCTCCCATCCCGAGCAACTGTTCGTGGGTACCACGTTCAACGATCTTGCCTCGATCCATCACCAATATCAAATCCGCCGCAAGGATCGTGGACAGGCGGTGGGCGATGACGACGCTCGTCCTGCCAGCCATGACGCGCTTTAATGCGTCCTGGATGAGGGATTCCGATTCGCTGTCGAGGTGGCTGGTGGCTTCATCGAGGACGAGAATGCGCGGGTCTTTTAAGATCACACGCGCCAGGGCGATGCGTTGTTTTTCACCGCCGCTCAAACGGTAGCCGCGTTCGCCGACGATCGTGTCGTAGCCGTCAGGCAGGTCAATAATGAACTGATGAATATTCGCAGCGCGCGCCGCGGCTTCCACTTCGGCAGGCAAGGCGTTGGGGTTGGCATACGTCAGGTTTGTGCGGATGGTGTCGTGGAAGAGGTACGTCTCCTGCGTCACCATGCCAATCGCCGCGGCGAGCGAATCGAGAGTCACATCCTTTGCGTCATGTCCATCAATGCGGATGACTCCCTCCGTGGGGTCATACAATCTTGGAATGAGATATGTCAACGTGGTTTTGCCAGCACCGGATGGACCGACCAATGCGATCAATTGTCCGGCTGCGGCTTTAAACGAGATTCTTTCGAGGGCCACATCGCGGGCTTGGGAGGTTGGATCAGGTTCGGACGAGTTGGAAGTGTTGTCTTCATCCCGACGGTTGAGGATGGTCGACATCGTACCCGAAGGGTATTGACCATTCTGCCCTTTTACAGCCGTCCGTTGTTCATCGTCTGTGGTTTGTTTTCCACCCGACAAGACCGCGCCCACGTCTTCCATCTTGCCATAGCGTTTGACATCTTTTAACAATTTTGATTCATCCAGGCTGTAATGGAATGTGACGTTATCGAATTCAAGATCGCCTTTTGCATTTTGCAGAACGATGGCGTTTTCTTTTTCAGGAATGTCTTGCGGCAGATCAATGACCTCGAAGACCCGTTCGAAACTGACCATGGACGTTGAGAACTCAACCGGTGCGCCCGCAAGTCCTTGTAGCGCGCCATAGAGTTGACCGAGGTACGAACCAAACGCGACGATGGTGCCGATGGTGAATGTGCCTTGAATGACGTACAAGCCGCCCAGGCCATAGACGAGTGCTGTTCCGACAGCGCTGACCAGACCGAGCATGATGAAGAAGGACGAGCCAATTACCGCCCGGCGAATGCCAATGTCGCGCACGCTGCCGGCACGCTGGCGGAACCGCCCGGTTTCTTCGTTGGCACGTCCGAACAGTTTGACGAGTAACGCGCCGCCGATGTTGAGTGTCTCGTTCATGTGCGCGTTCATCTTGGCGTTGTGATTCATGGATTTGCGGGCGATGTCGCGCAGAACTGTGCCGAGTCTTTGAGCGATGATAATGAACACAGGCAGGATCAACACGCTGATTATGGTCAATTTCCATTCGAGCGTGAGCATGACTGCCAGCAGAGCGACTGTCTCAATGATGTTGGTGATAATATTGACGATGGTGTTGCTGATGGCATTCTGGGCGCCGACCACGTCGTTGTTGAGGCGACTCATCAATTCACCGACCTTGGTGTTGGTGAAGAAGCGCAGACTCATGCGTTGCAGTTTGCTGAAGAGCGCCACGCGCAGGTCGTAGATAACGCCCTCGCCGACTTGCGCGTTGAGCCGGCGTTGGATGACAGAAATCCCACCGTTTAGGATCGGGACGAACAAAAGTGCAACTGCCAGCATGGTGAGTCGGTTCAGGTTTTTGGATGGCAAAACTTTGTCGATCATCTGCCTGAAGATAAGCGGCGTGACAAGCGAAAGACCCGTACCGAGGAGAATTGTCACCAGCATACCGCCGATGTGCCACCAGTAGGGTTTGGCATAGTTGAGGACGCGCAAGAGAAGATCTTTGGTTACTTTGGGCTTTTCGTCGCCCGAACGCATAGATGATAACCAACCATATCCGTGCATTTGAGTTGTCTCCTGTAGCGGCAACCTCGATGGTCACCCTTGAGATTGTGTGTGAGGTGCAAGGACCAAGAGCTGCCCTTGCGTATCTGGTTGACTATAAGTCTTATCCGACTATTTGGCAACCTGACGAGGAGGGAGGTTAATGAAAGTCTGATGAGGAAGAGGGAGGCGCGTGAAGAGCGGGGTTTACCTGAAAGGTAACATATCTCGCTTGCTTCGGCGGGACGGGCAATTGGCCATTTTCCCTGCCAGGTGCAGCCAATCACAGCAGAAACTGACCTTGACCTTGCCGCTGTAGCCAACTAATCCCTCGGGGAGCAAGGTCAGGGCGGAAACAGGGTAACCATAGACCTGCTGGATATTTTCAAAAAGGGTAGAATTTTCGAGAGCAGGTTCAAATTTCACGATACACCCTCCTCAAATGGTTCCTGCGTGAGCGTGCGCCGGTTGGCTCGCATGATGAACCCGAGTGCCGGGGTCAACAAGCCGCCCGAGATGGACATCGCCAGGGATACCGAGATGGAATTTGCCAGCACGCCGATGATCGGGCCACCGGCAATCTGCCCGACGGCATCCACCTGGCCGGTCATCGAGAGCACAGTAGCGCGCACGTCCGAGTCGATGTGCTGGTTCATCCAGGCGTCCATCAGCGGACCGATGAGGCTGCGCAAAGCCGAAATGACCAGGTAAAAGCCGATGGTCAGCCCCAACAAAGGGGACAGGGCAAAGCTCACGATCGAGACGACCACCCCAATGGTGATTGTCATCATCAGGCCTCCAATGGAACGCGGATTGCGCGTGTCCAACCGTTTTTCCACGAGAGTGGTCACTGCTATGGAAAGCAGCATACTGGCTGCGCGCAGGAAGCCGAAGAAAGCCAGATTGTTGTTTCCGAAAAATATCGGCAGGGTGAAACGGACGAGCAGATGCTTGACCTACAACCTGTCAAAACCTTCGCTGTATATACCATAGAACAGTGCCACACCAAGGATTGCTACCAGGGCGGGACGAGCGCGTACGGTAAGCAGCCCTTTTCGGAATGTGCCTCCAAGGTTCTGGAAGGGATTGCTGCCTTCAGGCCTGGTTGGTTTGAAACCAGTCTCAACCATCAGGAAGATCAGCGCTGTAGCCAGCGCCAACCGTCCTGCCCCGCTGACCAGGATAGGCATTGCCGTTGAGGTGAAACTCCCCAACCCGATGGCTCCCAGCATCCCGACCAGGGCTCCGACCAGACCGATGCGGTTGGCTGTCAGGAAGGCCTCGTTGGCGCGTTCCTCGCCGATCTCATCGCTAAGCCAGGCCTGGGTCGCACCGCTGGTAAATGTATAACCCAAGCCCAGTAGTACCTGCGCCAGAAGGATGGGCAGGAAATGCGGGAAGAACCCTTCCACCAGGAACCCACATCCTATCAGGGTGTGCCCGGCTATGATCGACAGCCGTCGCGAATACACGTCTGCCACAACGCCAGTTGGCACCTCGCAGAGCAATACCGATAATTCAAGCATTGTTCCTATCAGCACCAATTGCAGCGGATTTAATCCGGCTGTTGCCGCCTCGTACAGTGATGTGGCAGTAAAAGCCATGGCAAAAAGACCAGACGAGGCAAAAGTCAGGATAAGATAAACTTTATAGGCGTCAGGTCGTTTCATTTGTCGCGATAATGGTCTGAAATCGTTTCAACGACATGGGCAGGTTAATTCACGAACATTACCGATGAAGCCTTCTTTGGAAAGAGCGTGCTGAGCAACACACGCGTCTCGTCGTCCTTATACCAGCAGTCAGCGTATGACTGTTCAAGATCCTCGAACGTTCGGTAACCGAGGACTATTTGCAGGAACGACAGATCGGGGAACGCCGCGTTGCCCTGGTCTTCATGGCATGGCATCCAGGGTTCAATCGTGACCAGCTTTCCTTTCTCCAGGACTAATTGCAAGCCGGAGCGATAAAAACTGATCTTGATCTCGCCAGTGTAACCAATTATGGGCGACCTGGCGATGTGACGTTCCAACGCCGGAGAGATGTGACGGAGGAACTTCGGCAGATCTGGTATACGAATGTACCAGGCGTACGGGTCACGGATGAACGGCACCCGTTTGCGGAACACATCGTAAGAAGGATGCTCACTCCCGAACCAGAAACCGTAAGTTGTGCGGACCTCGGACTTCCCATACCGATTAGAATAGTTGTCCCCTATCCTCCAAAGGTAGCGCGCCACTGAGGGGGTCACTTCCAACCAGGAAATGTCTGGCTTGAGTTCGTAGTAACGCGCTACCAGCCCCCAATTCCAGTTGTACCAGGGATGGGCGATGTAGCCGACCGGCTCCTTGGTCCCGGCGATTGAAAGAATGCGGTATTCCAGCCGGTCAACGTTTTGCACGCTTTGACCTGTCAGGTCGTAATTCCAGGTGGCTTTGTCGCGGACATTGGTGATCAGCTGCCGCGCACAGGCATGGGCGTAAACCTCCATCAAGAAGGGAATGTCGGCTTCGGTTGCCGGGCGGATTGAGAATGGTTCACTCTCGCCTTCCTTCAATTTAGGAAGGTGGGCTTCGAAGCCCAAACGGCCTCCATCCAGCTCCAGCCCCAGTTCGTAGCCAAAGAGTCTGTAATAGAACGGGATGCCGGTGATGCCCTGGACAATTTCACCACGTTCGGTGCTCCAGCGATGGATTTCTTCAAATTGGAGCCGCACCAGCCCGCGCTTGCGGTAATCGGGCAGTGTACCCACCAGTTCCGGGCGGCCCACGCCGAAGGGGATCCCCTCATATGCCCAGGTCTGCGAGATCAGGTTCATCGATGAGATGATCTTCCCGGTCACAGCTTCAACGACCAGCGTAAAATCATCGGGGCGGAAGGTGGGGTGAGGGCGGGTGAGCAGGTCGCGGACCCAGGCCCCTACGCGCAGGTCCGGTTGGTCGAAACCCTCGTCGCTTTGGATGTGGGAATTGAATTCCGCCAGGGCCTCTGCGTCATCGATCCTCGAACGGCAAAGGATCAACCCGTTTCCCAGGTTCCGCAGGATTGGGCGGTCATTAAGATGGACGTTCATGTTTGTCCTTACAGGAGACCTCGCCCCCCGATATGCGGAAGGTCACAGGTGATTGTTCAATAATTGTTTTAGCTCTTCCAGCGATTTTTCCGGCTGGGTGTACTGGATGGCGCACATGCCCACCGAGCGTGCTGCCTCCACGTTGACAAGCACATCGTCCACGAAAACCGACTCTCCAGGCTGAGCGCACAGCTTATTAAGCGCCAGGTGGTAGATGCGCGGATCGGGTTTTACCAGGCCAACTTCGGCAGAGATGATCATTTCATCGAAAACATCCTCGAATTTTTGCCGAGTGATGTATGCCCTCAGGCCGGACCAGGCATTGCTGATAAGGCCGACTTTGCGTTCCGGGCGCAGACTGCGCAGGAAATCGAGCAGGGCGGCATCCACCCGGTCACCGGAAAAGAAATCGGCCGTGACTTTGTCAGATTCCTGGCGGCTGATGCCCAGTGCTTCGGTTACCGCCTGCCAGTGGGCCTCCTCCGGGATCTCACCGGTGGAAGCCTGCTGGCTGGAATCGCTCTCGAAAACGATCTTTTCCAGGTCACCGGATGTCAAGCCCAGGCGTTCAGCCTGGCGGATGCGTGGCCCTTTATCTTCGGTCCGCACGATGACTCCGCCGAAGTCAATGAAGATCGCCCGGATGCTCATTTCTTCTTTCTTCCAGCCGGTTTCGTTTTGAGTTTGGGAGCTGGCTTTTTCTCCTGTTTGATGGCGGCTTTTGGCGCAGGTGTTGGCTTCACAGCCTCAGAATTTGCGGTGGCTCCTTTGGCCGCGGTTTCTGTCTGGGTCGATTCCTTCGCCATGGTCTTGATGGCTTTTTTCCAGTCCGGGAAGAAGCGCTCCATGCGGGCTCTTTCGACGCGGTTGGCGCGCCGGCATTTCGGGCAGTGTGCAGGATAGTAAATCTGTTTATTTTCTTCCATGTGTTCCAGGGCAGCCAGCATATCCTCATGGCTGAGGGCGAACATGGTCTGGCAGTAAGTGCAGCGAATTTGCATATCAATCTCCTTCGGAAGAAACCGGTCGGTTGAGAAATTGTCGATGCTCTATTTTACTCCAACGGCTTGCGAAAGATGATCTGCTGTTTGACCTTGTGATAGCCAACGCTCTCGTAGAGACGAAACGCTCCAGATAGATTCTGCGAGTCCACGCCCAGGGCGGTTTCAGTCATACCCATCTCTTTGAACATTTTCATACTCTGGACGAGCAGCGCACGCGCCAGTCCCAGCTTTCGCCACGGGCGGCGGGTACAGATTCCTTCTGTGTAGCCGCGTTTGCGGTTATATTCCACATTCTCATTCTCAAAGATGAAGTTGTGCACCGCGCTTGCCATCTGGTCGCCGTCCCAGGCCACCTTCCAGAGTTCGGGGCGGAATATCGGGTCTTCCATCTGTGATTTGAATTCTTCCTCGCTCTCGTCGCGGCTTCCCCAATGGTCGCGGAAGGCTTCGTTGGAGGCATCAAAGATCGGGCGGATGTGCTCCATCCTCACCGGGCGGACTTCCAACCCCTGCGGCATGGGCGCTTCTGGAAAGGGGTCGCTTAGGTCGCGCAGCATGTGGGTCCCGTAACGGGCAGGCTGGTAGCCGCTCCTTTCCAGCAGGGCAACCAGGTCTTTTTCCGAGTCAAACGGTTCGGCCTGGAAGAATTTCGGTGTCTTTTTTGGATGACCGGCAGCAATTACCCGCGCCCGCCGTTCGGCGGCCTGCCACATGCAGGTACCAATCCCTTTTCCTCGCCAATCCGGGTGCAGGGACCCGTCTAGATGGTAAAGGCGGACGCCTTCCCGAAGATCATCCCACCAGGCCCGACCATACGCGATCACCTGCCCGTTCACTTCGGTAAAGAGCATGTCAATCTGCGGATCACAGTTTTCCAGGTGACGGAAGGTGCGGGCGATATCCTCGACCGTAGTGGTGCGCTCGATGCAGTCGGCGGTCTTGCTAGCCGCGATCAGGGCCGTCATGTGCGGGTAATCCGCCTCCCCCCGAAAGTGGCGGAAGGTCAGCCCTGAAATGGAGGGGGAGTTTGGGAAAGCAATTCTTCCGCTCATAGGGTTTCCTGTATTATCTTGTCTTGTTCAAGTTTCAACCAATCCTCACGCAACATGCCCATGAAAATAACATCCCAGCGGCGACCTGCGCGCAGGATCAGGCCGCGTTGGCGGCCCTCCAAGACAAATCCAGCTTTTTCGTAAGAGCGGACGCCGCGCTGGTTGTATTCAAATACATCCAGTGTAACGCGGTGCATATTTAGTTCGCTGAAGGCATAGCGCAGGATGATTTTCATGGCATCCGTACCATAGCCTTTCCCCCAGAATTCACGCTCTCTCAGGCCGATGCCCACGAAGCAATCTCCGTGTGTCCAGCGGACACCGTCCAGGCCGATCACTCCGATGATCCGGTCACTCTCCGGGGCGCGGATTGTAAAACCAAAATTGTCTTCCTTTTCGTAGTGTTTCTCGATCCATTTTTGGGAACTCTTGACCGAGACGCGGCGCGCTGGGTCCCAGTCGAGCAGGCGGGAATATTCACCGTCCGCTGACCACCCCGATTCGAGCGATGCCATCGTTTCGGGTTCTTCCACCGTCAGGCGGACGAGTTCGCCGCGTAATAGTTCGCTGTTCATTGTAATGTCTCCTTCCATTCATCGGCCAGCAGGCCAAACTGCAGCAGATCCCAGCGGCGATAGTCGCGTTCCAGTGCCTGCCGGCGGCGCACTTCCTCCACAAAGCCAAAGCCTTTGAACAAGGATCGCGCCGGGAAGTTGTATTCAGGAATGAAAGCCGTCAACCGGTAGAGGTTGAGTTCGTTTATAGGGTAGCGCAGCAGCAAGGTGAGGCTCTCGCGGCCAAAACCCTGGCGCTGATCCTCAGTCGCGCCAATTCCGAGCCGGATATGCCCGCTGGCGTTCGTCTAAGAGATCCAGAAAAGTTCAGCAAAACCGACCAGCCGGTCATCGCTGCAGGTACGGATTCGGAAGTGGAGGATATTCTTTTCCTCTTCAATGGACTTTTCGAGTTCCTCCAGTTTCTTCTTCACCTGCCATACCGAGAGCGGACGCATGGCATCCGTGTACATCAAGCGCATGAATCCGGCGTTGTGCTTCCAGCGTGAAACGATCTCCGGGTCCTTCTCGTGGTCGATCGGATCGAGCCGGATGAGTTTGCCTTCGAACAAGGGGTTATCAATGCTCATGCTTCTCCTCCTTCAAACAAAACAAAAACGGCCACGGGCAGGAGTGTCCGTGGCCTTCATGCACTGAGTGTATCTTTTCAGGCAACAGGCGCACTCCGTGCAGGGTGGATCTGACCGTTCTCATCAGCAATCCGGACAGGATCAAGTGTGACAAAATTGCTGTAGATCATGAAGTGCGCCTCCTTTCGTTGGGAATATCGATCGTTCAAAGTGTATCACGCAGGATGGAATCCGGTCAAGGAATTTTGAAGAAAGAATGTTTGGCGCTCTTATTCGTTATGAACCATACCCAAAATCCACTTTTCCTTGACTTTTACACCCCATTTGTGCTAGATTAGGGCATCCTTTCTTTGAGGTTACTTATGCATCGCGAACGTGTTTCTGAAAATGTCTACTGGTTCCAAAGTGAAGTGTATGCGCAGGTGACGGCAGGTGTGGTGGTTGGGCCGCAATGGGCCATTGCGATTGACACACTGGCGCTGCCCGAAGAAACCCTTGCCATGCGCGATTACGTCGAACACGAGCTCGGGGTCCAGGTGCGCTATATCATCAATACACACTACCATGCCGACCACACCTGGGGCAATTGTTTCTTCCCCGGTGCGACCATCCTCGCCCACTCCCTGTGCCGTGACCTGCTGATCGAGCGCGGGTTGCCGGCTCTCGAAAATGCGCGCAAGCAGAACCAGACCTTCCGTCAGGTAAAAATCGTTTTGCCTCAATTGACCTTTAACGAAGGCACGTTGAACCTGCGAGTCGGCAAGAAAAACCTGTCCATTATGCCCGCTTCCGGCCACAGCCCGGACGGGATTGCCGTGCTGGTTGAAGAGGACCGGGTCCTGTTTGCCGGGGATTCCTTCATGCCTTTACCTTACGTGGTGGATGGCAATGCCGAAGACATCACCGCATCCATAAAAAAGATCGGACGCATGGGTTTGGAGAACATTATCCAGGGTCATGGCGATATTATCCTGCGCGGCGAAATCGAAGGGGCAGTCAAGGAAAACTTGAACTACCTGAACAATATCCGCAAGGTAGCTAGGACGGCTGTTCGCCGTCGTGCCCCGCAGGATTATATGGATGAAAACCATATCGAGACTTGTGGAAAGAGCCGTATCTACCTGGGCGGACTGGCAGTGGAACTTCACCGCCGGAATTTGCGAGCGCTTTATCTGGAGGAAAAAGAAGCCCAGGCTGCAGCCAAGGCTTCGTTGTGAATATCGTCCGATAAATATTCGAGTCAGGACAAGGTTCTACTGTTATTGCCGCAGAACCCGTAAAAAGACTTGGCGTCCAACTAGAATGCCCCAACCCACAAAGAGCTGGGGCAGGGGCACAAATTGGGGGGATGTCCCTCATATTTCAACACGATTTTCCCTCATTCTTCGTGCCCTCGCGATTTCCTTCCGCTCTTCGCACCCCGGGCCTGCTTCAACTTCTGGAGCCTCACCGGTAGGCCGTGACGGCGTTCCGTCCCGTCCGTCAGGCGCTTCAGGTTGGGACGCAGCGCCCAAATCATTAAGAGTTCTACCAATAAACCATAGATCACATAGGGCCAGGGACCCAGGCCGAGGCCGGCCCGCACACCAAAAATAATTATTGTGATCAGCCCGATACTCAGGGTGGTCACCGATGCGTAACCAGTTATATACCAGATCAGGAGACCGAGCGGTATCAGGATGAAGGCGACAGGAGGCCACAGGCCAAAAGCACCGCCGCCCGCAGCCGCGCCGCCCGCCCCGCCGCGCATCAAAATGCGCCCATCTGGCTCGCGCTCGATCAAAAAGATGGAATAGTTATGCCCAACAACGGCAGCGATGGGTGCCAGGGTATGGATCCATACATTGGACGTTATTGCCTGCGCCAGCCAGACGGTCGCAGCTGCCTTGAAAATATCCAGGACCGCAGTCAGTAGACCGGCCCAGGGACCTGCGGCGCGCATGGCGTTCGTCCCGCCTGTCCGGCCGCTGGCGATGGTGCGGATATCCTTACCCGTCATCAGTTTGACAATGATCAGACCGAATGGGACGGAACCAAAAATGTACGATGCGAGCATGATGCCAGTGTCAATCAAGACTTGCATTTCAATCTCCTCTGAGCCGCAATAACCTTGGTACAATTATTTCCAGGTACTGCGCAAAGATTTAACCTCTATATCAATCGATCCATGTATTTTACCGATCAAAGTCCATGTATTCATTCAGAAGAAGTAACACACAAATGCGGAGAACGTCACTCATACTTGCTATATTCTAAGGAGATTTCGGTCACATTCCCTCCTTCGATTTGAAAGCACCGCGCCCGCCACTCACCGTCCACCCGCACCCAGATGATCTGCGCCACCGGGTACATGGCTTCGGCGATATCTGTCGGCGAAGGGTGGTCGGGACCATTCGGGTGCGAATGATAGATGCCGACCAGTTCCAACCCGGAAGCCTCGATGTGCTGGAAAGCCCGCCACTGCGCCCGCGGCTCCATCCGGAAGCGCACCGGACTTCGGTCTGCATTGAGGATGCCGAGGGTAAACTCCACCCGGATATTTTTCCCGGCCAATAGACCGCAGGCTTCCAGGGGGGCGCGGCGGCTGACATGGCGGCGCATTGCCTGCCAGGCTTTGCGAGTCAGGATCAGTTTTTCAGCCATCTACCGGAACCAGATCGCCAACCCCCAGAACAAGACAAGCATTATTGTTGGCTCGAGGAACACCCGCCGGAAGGGATTGCCTTCCGCCAGGCTGACAGCCAGTACTGTCAGTGCGTAGATCGGAGCCAACAGTGCCAGTCCGAACCGCACCGGAGTCAATGGCAGGTAGTGCAGAGCAGCACCTAATTGCGCTGCCACAAGGCCGATCCCCACTGCCCAGGCGTACTCCCAGCGTTCGTTGAGACGCAGGTGCAGGGTGCGCAGTGCGGCCAGTCCGCCTGCCAGGAACAGTGCTGGAACCACCATGATCAGGCGGGCATTGGCGGCATTAAGGGCGACTGCCAGTACGAGAAAGATAACAAAAGCGAGCACGGTCAGGATGGCAGTAGCCAGCGGATAGCGGGCGTCGTTTGGGTCCACCACCACATATTCCGACAGGGCAACTAAGAGGAAGATGGCTGCACCCAACCCGAACCCGAGCCACCAGATGGGTTTGTCGGGCAGAGTGTAAAGGGCGATTCCGATGACCAGAACTGTCAGAGTGGGGAGTAACCAGTGCTCGCGGGTTTCCCCTTTTTCCAACGAGGGATGGGTGCGCAGCAGCCAGTCCATGCCGGTGGCGGTCATCCCGGAGGCAAGCAGTACGATAACGGTATTCAAGTTAAACAAGAGTTTTAAATTGAATAACCCCAGCGGAATGAGGATTGAGAATAAATGTTGCGCGCCGAGCACCCTCGTCAGCGCAAAAGTCAACAAGACGGACGCTGTCAACACGCTGACCCGTGATGGGTCCGGCAAATAACTGCGTTCAGTCATCGTCTGGATTGTACCGCAAAACAAGTCGAGGCGGTCTCAAGGCACCATCGGCAGTATGGGGCCGTGAGGGGCCGATGCCCGGTCGAGGCGTCAAAATAATTTCGGAGTCCGGCGACTCCAGTCGTCGTACCAAAACATCCCACCGCTTACTTCATTGCTATAAAACCCAATCGCGACTATAATACCGCCTTGCCTGACGGGGCGTGGCGCAGTCCGGCTAGCGCGCTTGCATGGGGTGCAAGAGGTCCCGGGTTCAATTCCCGGCGCCCCGACCATAAACCGCTTACATACCTTTTTGGAGGATGTAAGCGGTTTGTGTTTCCCGGGTTGCAAATTGTTTTTACTACCGAGGATGTTTAACATTGTTGCCCTTCGCATGGTGCACCCTTAATACAGTGCTGGCAAGCCGACATTCAAGGGCAGCGACCTATTCCTTGAGGATGATAATGTCATCGCAGGGAAGGTATTTGGGAGGGGGCGTCCTCATGGCGTAAAACTGATTGCCTTCGACAGGCACATACCCGACTGGTTGTCCTGGGTGCACAGTGTCAGGTCAGCCTTGAAAGAATCACCGGTCGGGTCGACGTGCATGAACGGCATCGTCCCGACCATTCCTGTCTCTCCGGCGGCCAGTCTGGCCGGTGGTGGTTCCACTCCGCAGCCTTGCGCATCCGGGAAAAGGTTGTCCGAAACCGTGGTGACTAGTGCCAGGGTATTATTCCGTACGGTCAGGGAGAACGACTCCCAGTTCACCATGCCGGTATTGGTCACCAAAAATTCAAGGTAGCGATTCCACCCGCACATGTCGAAGTTGTGATAGGCAAATGTGAAATCCGGGATCGGTGTCGGCGTGGGTTCGGGAGTGAATACCGGCAGGGGTCCCGTATCCCCGCTGATGGTGGCATACTCCCCCCACACCCAGCAGTAACCCTGATCGTCCGGGTTTCGGACATACCAGTACCTGCCACTGGATTCGCGGCCAATTACCTCGGCTGTTTCACCCACCATCAAACCACCCTTGTAGTCGTACACATGTCCCGGCCCTTGCCGGCAGTTCGTGTCCACCGAAACACTGATTATTGGTGTCTTTGGAGTGGATGTCATCGTCGGATCAGGTGTCAGGGAGGGTGTGGTCGTGGCTTGGGGTGTCTCCGTCTTCATGGTCGCAAATGCCTGGATGACCAGGGCAGCCACCTGGGTTTCCTGCGCCGCCGTGGTACCCGCTTGGTCGATGCCAGTTCCACCAGTTGGGCCGCAAGCGGTGAGTGCCAGCAGGCTGGCAATGATTAATGTCTGCGCGATTAGTTTTATCATTTCTCCTCCTCTCATAACGCTAGCTTCATAATACCACGAACATGCACAGAATCCTATCACCAGGATGACGGCATGGATCTCTTTCAGATCGACTTCGGTGCGGGCGTGCTGTTTTTATATCATTGAAGTTGTTAGTATAAATTGTTTTATTAGGGGCAATTTACGGCGGGACAAATTGCGTGGAGTAAATCGTGATTGATAAGAAAGAAGAGATGGGTTACGACAATGCTTCACCATTCGAACAACTGCTGATTGATAACGTCATGATTATTTGGCTAAGTCTGCAATGGGTGGAATATCAACTTGTAAGTCTGATGGATCAGGGTGAAATACGAATGTCTAGGTGATCTCTGGGGAAAACGCTTACATACTTGAATAAACTTTCACAAAGCAGTATGATATATATTATATCTTGCACTGGAGGTGCTTTTCCATTCATCCTGGTCTTACTCATACTCCAAAAAAGGAAGAAATCATGAAGATTAAATGGTTCGCAGCTCTTGCCTCTCTGGGATTTTCATTCTGGCTGACCGCCTGCACAGGTACGCCCGGCACAGGGGATGCTCCGGTTTACACGGAGTGCGACCCCGCGTACATGGTTGCCCCAACGCTGATATCCCTGCCTGATAATGCCGTCATACAATCCCTCCAGGCTCATTTCGAATGGGAGTACCCGGGACATGTGATCATCGACACCCAGCAGCAGCAGGTGATCACCCCTTGCAACACGGCCAGCTTTCACGTCCACCTTTCCAGCGGACCTTACTTCCAGGACAACCTGGGAGGGGAGGACAGTGGAGCGCCTGCCTCGTTCGGCATCTACTCGGGCACCTGGTCCACCGGCACGATCCTGAAACCAGGCACGGAATACCGCTGGAGCATCCAGCCGTTCAGCCAGGGGGTGGATGGTCCCATCAGCGTGACCCGTACCTTCTTTACCGGGCCATTGTGTGATTCGGATAACCTTTCTGTTCCGATCCCCCTTTCCCCTCTCAATCATTGGATCGTTAATGATCTGGAGGACCTGACCCTCAACTGGAGGTATCCGGATGGCTGTCTTCCAGATAGTTATAACGTGGAAATAAGCCCCATGATGCAGTTTGACGGAAGTCCTTTAAATGACAATACAGGTTCCCCCACCACATCCTGGGCACCGACGCACATTCTGGAGGATTGCACACGTTACTATTGGCATGTGACCGCGGTCAAAGACGGTATCCCAGCCGGACAAGGTTCACAGGTTTTCAACTTCCGGGTGGATCTCACTGGCACCTGTGCTCCGGAGGCGATTGGGAGTATCCAGGGGACGGTCTGGGAGGACCAGTGTGTCGGTCCCGGCTCTGGAACGCCAATGCCGGATCCACTGCCCCTGGGGTGCGCCACCACCGCCGTCGACACTCTTTTTACCAACCAGACTTATGATCCGGGGGAACCCGGCATCCCCGGCCTGGTCGTCAGTCTTGGATCGGGACCCTGTCCATCCACCGGCTTGCGGGATGTTCCGACCTGGGGGGACGGTATGTTCGATTTCTATATGGTTTCACCAGGCACGTATTGTGTCAGCGTGGATATCCATTATGCATGGAACACCTCCGTCCTGCTGCCGGGCAGCTGGACGGTTCCCGCGGAGGCGGTTGGATATGCCCTTGCCAATCGGACGATCACGGTCAGTGCCGGGCAGGAAACAAATAATGTTGACTTTGGCTGGTGGTATAAATATGGCAGCGCATGGGGTTCCACCAATGCTACGGTCTTTGGGATGGTCTGGCACGATATGTGCTCTTTCACTCCCGGTGATTTGATCCCAGACCCCTTGCCCGCAGGTTGCGCAATCGATGAATGGGGAAATGTGCATGCAGATGAAGTCCACCAGGCAGACGAGCCCGGCATTCCGGGTGTGGTTGTTGATATCGGTCCCGGAGATTGTCCTTCCGCCGGGCTGACATCCGTTGTCACGGACGCCAATGGATACTACTCCTTCCCAAAATTGGCGCCGGGAAAGTACTGCCTGCGGATCGACCCGGACCATGGTTCATCCAACGAGGCCATCCTGCTGCCGGGCAGTTGGACAGTCATCCCCAGCGGTCACGAAGGCATGACCTTCCGCCCCATTACCCTGACAGCCAACCATACCTTACCCGGGCAGGATTTCGGCTGGGATTTTGACAACCTGCCACCGGCCTCGACCCCGACACCCACCCCGGCGCCGCTCACCTTTACTCCGAACATCAATGCTTATTGCCGCTTTGGTCCCGATCAATCCTTCCCCTCCATTGAAATTGCCATGGCAGGCCAGGCTTTCCTGGTGGATGGGCGCAACCTGGATAGCACCTGGTACCGGATCATGATCTCTGCCTCCAAGGGTTGTTGGGTGCCGGTTAATTCCGGATCGCCATCCGGTGATCCATCCGGCGTGCGGGTGCTGGCCGACGTTCCGACACCCACCCCCACGCAGCTGGTCAATTGTTCGTTGTTTTCCGACGAGAAGGGTTGTGAGGTCCAGCCGGTTTGTATTTGGATACCAGCCGTAGCCCGGCTACCTTATTGCGGGAACAAATAACCAGATTTGCCTGCCCCATTCACCCAAGATCGCCCGGCAAAGGTTCGGGCGATCTTGGGTGTTTACATCTTCTTATCGGCCGGGTACACCCAACGCCTATCCCTTTTCTGGGAGGAACCGCGGGGGAGTGCTCTTCGAATTTGAAACCCGAAGGAGGGAAGATGTAGGGGGCAGGGGATTAAATTGTAACTCATTTATTTTCGCAGAAACAAATAACATCCCCACTATGGGACGATCTGCCCCCACAGGATGGTATTTCGGGGTAAAACTAGACAATGCAAGTGCTTTCAGGTATCATTAGCCCACCTGACCCGGTCCGATCGTTAATTGGCGTTCGTAAAGATCGTCTTCACATTGGCTGGATCGAGCGATTGGTCACAGATTGAAAGATGTCCAGGCGAGCCCGGACACACGGCTTCAATCCGGGCGATTATGCATGAATGGCGCTATTGCATCTCCGAAAATTTTCCTCAGGCGGCATTGCTGCTGCCGGGAACGGCGACGAGAGCATTTTATGTAAGGAAGATTCTTTGTTTGTAGCCCGGAGGCTAAATGGCTGACCTCGTTAGACAGATTACAAGTGAATTGCAGAAACAGATTGAATCATTCGAACCGAAGGTCGGCATCGCCGACATCGGAACTGTATTGGAGGCGGGTGATGGCATCGCTCGTGTCTCCGGCTTGGCGAATGTCAAATCCCAGGAGTTGGTACAGTTCGCCAACGGTGTGATGGGAATTGCGTTCAACCTCGAGAAGGAGGCCGTCGGAGTCATCATCATGGGCGAGTATTCCGGGATCGCTGAGGGTATGAGTGTCCGGGCCACCGGGCGCATTGCCTCGGTCCCGGTGGGTAACGGCTTGATCGGGCGCGTGGTCAATGTCTTGGGCGAGCCGGTGGACGGCAAAGGCATGATCCAGGCCAGCGGTTTCCGGCCCATTGAGCGAATTGCTGCCGGCGTTGTGCAGCGTCAGGACGTGGATACCCCGGTCCAGACCGGCCTCAAAGCCATCGACTCGATGATCCCGATTGGCCGCGGCCAGCGCGAACTTATCATTGGCGACCGTCAGACCGGCAAGACGGCCATTGCCATTGATACCATCATCAACCAGAAGGGCAAGGATCTCACCTGCATCTACGTCGCCATCGGACAAAAAAAGGCGGCAGTTGCACGTACCGTGGCCCTGCTCGAGCGCTATGGGGCAATGGACCACACCATTGTGGTGATTGCAGCAGCGGATGAGTCCGCTGCTCTGCAATACATCGCTCCTTATGCCGGATGTGCGATTGGCGAGGAGTTCATGGAAACCGGGCGCGACGCACTGGTTATTTATGATGATCTGTCGAAGCATGCCTGGGCTTATCGCCAGGTTTCACTGCTCCTGCGCCGCCCGCCGGGACGTGAAGCCTATCCGGGCGACATCTTCTATCTCCATTCCCGCCTGCTGGAGCGCGCCTCCCGTTTGGCGAACAAATATGTCATTGTCAGGAAAGATTTCAAAGCGAGCCTCGCCGCGGAAAAAGATGCCGTGGACGGTCGCACCTTCTCCGGACCACGCTCCGGGCACGACGCCGATCAAGCCCGCCAGTCCTTGAAGAATCCCGACGACCACAAGATCGTAAAACTGGCTGGTTCCGGCGGCTCCTTGACAGCTCTGCCGATCATCGAGACCCTACTCAGCGACGTTTCTGCTTATATCCCGACCAATGTTATCTCAATCACAGATGGGCAGATTTACCTGGTTAGCAACCTATTCAACGCTGGTATACGCCCGGCGGTGGACGTTGGCATTTCGGTCTCGCGCGTGGGTGGTTCTGCACAAGTGAAAGCCATGCGCCAGGTGGCAGGCAAGCTCCGTATGGACATGGCTGCATACCGGGAACTGGCGGCTTTTGCCTTGATGTCTTCCGATCTGGACAAATCCACGCAAGCCCAACTGACGCGCGGTCAGCGCATGCAGGAAATTCTCAAACAACCCCAATACGAACCGATGTCTGTGGAGAACCAGGTGATCGTGCTTTTCGCCGGGACCAACGGCTTTGCTGACAATGTACCGGTCGAAAAGATGAGAAAGTGGGAAGTCGAGATCTTGCTTTTTCTTTCCAACTCCCATCCAGAAATTGCCAGGGATATCGCTGCCAATATGCGCATCACCGAGGAAAACGAAACGACGCTACATTCGGTGCTGTCTGCTTTCCAGGCAACCTGGCAATAGGATAGAGAAAAAAAGTATGGCTTCAGCTCGTGAAATGCGGATGCGAATCCGCAGTGTTAAAAACATCTCGCAGGTGACGCGTGCCTTGGAAGCAGTCTCTGCCAGTAAAGTCCGCAAGGCGATGACGGCGGTCTCAGCGACGCGTGCTTACGCTTCCAAGGCCTGGCAGGTTCTGACGCATATCGCCAGGCAACCTGGGCGGGAGAACCTGCATCCGCTTTTGACGCACAGGTCTCAGGTCCGAAATGTCCTCGTGCTGGTTGTCAGCGGCGACCGGGGACTGGCGGGCGCGTACAATACCAATGTTATCCGCTACGTCACCCAACGTTTCGGTCATTCTGAGACCCCGGTACATTACATCGCTGTCGGTCGCAAAGGACGGGACATGCTTATGCGGCGGCGCAGGCAGGTGATTGCCGAGTTCAGCAACTTGCCAGCTGCACCGTCATTTGCAGATGTGTCTGCAATTGGCCGCATGGCTGTGGATGAGTTCCTAAAATGCGAGGCAGACGAGGTCTATCTAATCTACACAGACTTCGTAAATATGGCCAGGCAGGATACGGTCCTCAAGAAACTGCTGCCGTTGGAAGTAAGCGACGAGACGGGGGGGGTGGAAGCTTACGAGCAAAAACATCTGACCGCTGCTTATATTTACGAACCAACCGAGCGCGAAATTCTGGACGAAATTATCCCACGCTTTACGGCTTTGCAGGTCTACCAGGCGATCCTTGAGTCACTGGCATCGGAGCATGCCTCCCGCATGGTCGCCATGCGTAACGCCACCGACAATGCCATCGAACTGGTAGGCGGACTGCAATTGCAATATAACAAGGCACGTCAGCAAACGATCACCAACGATCTCTTGGATATCGCCGGCGGCGCAGAAGCACTGGCCAAGGCGATGACGCAGGATTAAATTACCGGAGGAAGCAAATGGCGAAAGCAACTGGACGAGTGCTCCAGATTCAAGGAAGTGTTGTGGATGCGGAGTTCCCCGAAGGCGAACTCCCTGACGTTTTTGAAGCACTCGAGATCCCACGCGAAAGTGGTGGAAATCTAGTACTGGAAGTGGAAAAGCACCTGGGCGGGAATCAGGTGCGCTGTGTTTCGATGGATACCACCGATGGCTTGCAGCGCGGTCTTCCAGTGCAGGCTACTGGCGCGCCCATCATGGTGCCGGTGGGGGTCTCGACCCTGGGTCGCATTTTTAATGTCCTGGGCCTGCCGGTGGATGAAAAAGGTGCGGTCGTTGCCGACCTATACTACCCCATTCACCGCCCAGCTCCGCTCTTTGCAGAGCAATCCACCCGCACCGAAATTTTTGAAACCGGGATCAAGGTCATTGACCTGATTGCCCCCTTCACCAAGGGCGGCAAGACCGGCATCTTTGGTGGTGCCGGGGTGGGAAAGACCATTGTCATTCAGGAACTCATCCGTTCGGTAGCCACTGTGCACCAGGGCAACTCGGTCTTTGCCGGGGTGGGGGAACGCAGCCGCGAAGGTACACAGCTCTACCGTGAAATGCTCGAGTCGGGTGTTATGAAAGATACCGTCATGGTTTTTGGCCAGATGAACGAGCCACCCGGCGTCCGCCTGCGTGTGGCTTTGACGGCGCTCTCAATGGCCGAGTATTTCCGTGACCAGGGCCGCGATGTGCTCCTATTCATTGACAACATCTTCCGCTTCACCATGTCTGGTTCGGAAGTGTCGGCTCTGCTTGGTCGTATGCCCTCCGCAGTGGGTTACCAGCCCACGCTGGCCACGGAGATGGGCGAACTTCAGGAACGCATCACTTCCACCCGTCGCGGCTCGATCACCTCGATGCAGGCCGTCTACGTCCCGGCGGATGATTATTCGGATCCGGCGCCGGTTGCCACCTTCACCCACTTGGACGCGACCATCGCACTGGAACGCTCAATTGTCGAAAAAGGCATTTATCCCGCCGTGGATCCGCTGGCTTCCACCAGCCGCATCCTCGACCCGAACATCGTTGGCGTGGAACATTACAACACTGCCCGCGATTGCCAGCGTATCCTCCAGCGCTACAAGGATTTGCAGGATATCATCGCCATCCTTGGCATTGACGAGTTGAGCGAAGACGACAAACTGGTCGTCTCTCGTGCCCGAAAGATCGAACGTTTCTTCTCACAGCCGTTCTTCGTGGCAGAAGTGTTCACCGGTACCTCCGGCCAGTATGTAGCCATCAAAGAGACCGTGTGTGGCTTCCGCGAGATCTTGGATGGCAAGTGTGATGATATGCCTGAACAAGCTTTCATGATGGCTGGCACTATCGAAGATGTGCGCGAAAAGTCTGAGAAGTTGGCAAAGAGTGCTTAAATAGGGTCATTTACGAGCCGCCGATGCGGCAAAGCAATCCCGAGGGAGATAAAAGATTGCTTTGTCGGCTCCTTTGGAGCGTCCTCGTAACGACAGGATGAGAAATATGCCTATTCGTTGTGAAATTGTTTCTCAGGACCGCATGGTCTTTGAAGGGGATGCAGATATAGTTGTCCTTCCCGGTACGGACGGTGAGATGGGCATTCTGCCGCACCACGCCCCTTTATTGACCACTCTCAAAATAGGTATCATTAAAGTGCGGTCCGGCGGAATAGAAGAAGTATTTACGGTGGCTGGCGGGGTTGCCGAAGTTCAGCCGGATATTGTCACTGTGCTGGCCGACGCGGCAGAAAATGTCGAAGAGATCGACGTGGCGCGCGCTGAAGCCGCTCGCAAGCGCGCAGAAGAAATTCTTGCCAAGGGTGTTCCAACGGACTCGGATTCTTATTTGAGAATGGAGGCTGCTCTGCGCAAGTCCAACCTGCGATTGGATGCCGTCAAACGCTACCGGCACTCACCTGCCAAACCCCCCCGGATTGCCGATTGAACCGAATTGAGATAATCTATGCCTTCCTTGTTCTCCTTCTCTAAAGACCTTGGAATTGACCTCGGCACAATCCAGACCCGGATTGCTGATGGCGGCGGCGTTTTGGTGGATGAGCCGACCATGGTGGCCATCGTCATCCAGGAGCAAAAGATCGTTGCTCTCGGGAAGGAAGCGCTTGGAATGCAGGGACGCGTTTCGGATGAAACCATAGAGGTTGCACATCCCCTCCAGAATGGGGTGGTGGCCGACTACGAAATCACCGAGGCCCTGTTGCATCACATGCTGAGACGCGTCAGTGGACCGATGCGAGTCTTCCGCCCGCGGGTGATGATTACCGTCCCTTACGGTGTGACCAGTGTTGAATCGCGAGCAGTCCACGAGGCGGTGCTCCAGGCGGGTAGCCGGGATGCCTATCTCATCCAGCAGCCTCTGGCAGCCGCCCTCGGTGTGGACCTGCCGATCGGTATGCCATCCGGGAACATGATTATCTGCCTGGGTGGCGGTACGACTCAGGCCGCGGTCATTTCTTTGTATGGTATTGTCGTTGCGGTAACGATGCGTTCCGGCGGCCTTCAACTGGATGATGCCATCATTACCTACGTGCGAAAAAAATACGGGGTTATCATTGGCCCGACAACAGCGGAACAGCTGAAGATCAAGATCGGTGCGGCCATTCCGCAAGACAAAGAAGAAGGTCTGGAAGTCCAGGGACAGGACCAGGTCAGCGGCCTGCCGCGCCCGGTTACAATTACGACCGGTGAAGTAGTCGAAGCGCTTCAGGAGCCGCTCAAACAGCTCATTGAAACTTGTCGCCGATCGCTCGAAAAGACACCACCTGAACTGGTCTCCGATATCATTGACCGGGGTGTGGCGTTGTGCGGTGGTGGTGCATTGCTGCGCGGAATCGATAAATTGCTGACAAAAGCTCTCGGTATTCCCGCCTACGTTGTAGACAACCCGACAACCTGTGTGGTGGAGGGAGCGGTCAAAGCGCTTGGGATGTATACCGTCCTGAAGCGCAACCTACCACCTATCTAAAAGCTTCTCTGACCGGGCCATCCCTGCCCGGTCTTTTGTTCGGAGCAGCCTTTGAACAATCACCAACTTCCTAAAGGCATTATTTCAATCACCGGTCTGGGTGCCCTGCACGGCTATTTCCCGGTTAAGAGTTGGTACCGCTGGGTAAGCCTGGTATTCTTCTTCATATTTATTGCCGGAGCGATCCTGGTTATTTTGGTTGGTATATACGACACCTACGTGGCCATTCAGCAGCATGGTCCGGCTCTGATAGATGATAAACTGACCGGCCCAATAGTGATCGCCTTTGTCATGTTTGCGGTTGGGTTGTTGTCTGGGTGGGGCGCTTATGCTAACTGGAACAAGGGCGTGGTTGCCTACGAGCGCGGGTTTGCATATATCGACCGGAAAGGCATCCAGATCTGGCACTGGGAGGACATGGTCTCGATGGCGGTTGCCATCACACGCTATTACACTATCGCGATCTACATTGGCACAACCCATATATTAAAATTATATAATCGAAAGAATCAATGCTTGGTCTTGGCCGATCCATTCAGCAAAGTTGAGGAACTGGCAAATTATATTAACAAGTGCAGCTTCCCGCTCCTGTATGGACGCGCCACCGAGCATTACAACTCCGGGGAAAAAATTATATTCGGTCCGGTGGCGATCAGTAAAGCGGGGATTGCGATTGGCAAAAAGGCCTTTCCCTGGGCGGACGTTGACGAGGTTTCAATCCATCGTGGGATTTTAAAAGTCTACAGGAAAGATGGCAGCTGGTTCAGTGGAGCCAGCGTGGCTTCTTCCAGAATTCACAATCTGCATGTGTTGTTGAGCATTATTTGCCAGGTAACAAGAGTTAAGGTAGGCTAAATTAAATTCCCGGCAATGGCCAGGGTTTGATTTTGACCCAATAAAAAATTCAGTGCAGCCTTTGCGGGTTGCTTCTGAAAATCTAGGCTGAAGTTTTGCGGGGGTCCCGCAGCCGCAGGAAGAATTTGGTGGCCTCTTCCGATACAGCCGGGATAAGCGCAAGAGTCAGCACAACTGACCATTCCCTCAGGGACATAAAATGTGTGTTGAAAATCCCTTGCAGGAATGGGACGGTGCACACCAGCAACAGCAGGGCTATCGAAATACCAACCGCGTACTGCATCCACTTGTTTGAGAATACACCAATTCTGAACAACGATGCATGTTCCGAGCGGACGGTGTAGGCGCGGAAGAGTTCGCAAAGCGAGAGCGTAATGAAAGCCATAGTCTCGGCAGTGTGGACTGCATCCAATTCTACACTGCGCCAGTCAAAGTTTAGCAGGAAAGAGAATGTGTTTGTGCCTTGCGGTACGCCAAAACCCTTCGCTGCGAGTTCCCAGATCAGGCCGAATCCAAAGGCTGTCAGCACCGCGCTGGTCTGAGTGATGGTCTGGATGATAATCCCCAAGCCCATGGAGCGGTTGATAATGGGTTCCTTCTTCGTGCGCGGCTTTTGGTCCATGATGTCGGGATCGCCCTTCTCCATTGCCAAAGCCAACGCCGGAGCGCCGTCGGTAATGAGATTGAGCCAAAGGAGTTGGATGGCCGTCAAAGGAGCTGGGAAACCGGCCAGCGTCGCCAGGAAAATTACCATGATCTCAGCCACATTTGAGGAAAGCAGGAAGAACACAAACTTGCGAATGTTTGCGTAAATGATGCGTCCCTGTTCCACAGCGGAGACAATGCTGGCGTAGTTGTCGTCGGTCAGGACCATATCGGCGGCCTCTTTTGCCACATCGGTACCGGTTATGCCCATGGCTACGCCGATGTCGGCGCGCTTGATGGCAGGGGCATCGTTGACGCCGTCGCCGGTCATGGCGACCACTTCATGATTGGCTTGGAGCGCGTCCACGATGCGCATCTTATGTTCGGGGGAAACGCGGGCAAACACGTCGGTGATTTCGATCTCGCGCTTGAGATCGTCGTCAGACATCTTGTCCAGATCCGCGCCGGTGCGGACCTTGTGACCGGGTCGCAAAAGCCCGATGGTTAGGGCAATCGCTTTGGCGGTGTTCGGGAAGTCGCCGGTGATCATCACAGTGCGGATTCCGGCATGGGCAGCTTTTGCCAGAGCCACCTTGACTTCGGGTCGGGCTGGGTCAATCATGCCCATTAATCCGACGAAGACCAGGTCATGTTCAAGATCCTTGACCTTGAGCTCTCCATCCGGCACATCTTTTTCCAGCCGGTATGCCAAACCTAGAACGCGCAGGGCATCCTGGGTCATAGAATCGTTGGCATCCAAGATTCTCTGACGGGCGGCATCGTTCATCTGTCGCGGCTTGTCGTCCATACCGAGGTATTGGGTGCAAAGGTCGAGGACGACGTCTGGCGCGCCCTTGATGGCGATCACATCCCAGCCCCTGAACTTTGTGTCGTAGAACGGGGAAATGTCCTCGGGATGCGGGTTGCCAACATCGTGGATGGTAATCATGCGCTTGCGTTCCGAATCGAATGGAACTTCGTTCTCGCGTGGGTAGGCTTCTTTCACTTCGCTGTGCCAGGCCCCGGCCTTGGCGGCAGCGACGATAAGTGAGCCTTCGGTCGGGTCACCGACGATCCGATAGGTGTTTTCTTCTTCACTTTCACCGGTGGTCTCCAGGTGGGAATCGTTATTCAGCATTCCAAGCCAAAGAGTAGTGAGAGCGGCAGGATAGTTTTTCAATTCAACCTTGTCCCCATCAACCAGAAAGTCGCCTTTGGGAATGTAGCCATTGCCGGTTATGCCAATGAAACTTCCATCGGTCCACAGCCGGGTGACAGTCATTTCGTTCTGAGTAAGCGTGCCGGTCTTATCGGAGCAGATGGTCGTGGCCGAACCGAGCGTTTCCACCGAGGAGAGTTTGCGTATGAGGGCATGATGCTTAACCATCTCGCTCATGCCGAGTGCCAGGCTGATGGTTACAACCGCAGGTAATCCCTCAGGCACAGCGGCAATTGCCAGACTGATGGCAATGATGAATACATCTGTGATTTCTTTGGAGTACGTTTTCAAGTATACGAGCGGACCGGTGAAAAGTTCGCTAATGGTGGTGTAGTTGATGAGCGCCACCACGAATACAATCGCCACCAGGATGAGCGAACCGATCGAAAGTGTTTTGCCCAACTGCTCAAGGCGGTGTTGGAGGGGTGTCTCCTCGATATTCACGTTTGAAAGCATTTCGGCAATCAGCCCCAGTTGAGTGCGCATCCCTGTCCCAGTGACGACGCCGCGTCCGCGTCCATATGAAACCAGCGTGCCCATGAAAGCGGTGTTCTTGCGGTCACCAAGTGGGACGTCTTTTTCCAGGATACTGACAGCGTTTTTCTGAACTGGGAGCGATTCTCCGGTTAGCGAGGCTTCCTCAACCCTGAGATTGACCGCTTCCAAAAGACGCAAATCTGCCGGAATGTAGTTGCCCGCTTCGAGGAACACGATGTCCCCCGGCACCAGGTCCCGGGCCGGGAGGCTGGTCCTGTGTCCATCGCGCAGCAAATGGGCTTCCGGCGAGGCTAACTTTTTAAGGGCTGCCAGGGCGTTCTCGGCGCGTCGTTCCTGGATAATGCCCAGCACGGCATTCAGGATGACGATAGCCAGGATGGCGGCTGCCTCCACATAGTCACCCAGCAGGCCTGAGATAACCGAGGCAATAATCAGCAGCCAGATGACAAAACTATTTATCTGGTCCCAAAGCGTTTTCAGAAAGCCAGGAGGCGGCACTTCGCTCAATTGGTTTGAGCCATATTGGGCCAGGCGCGCGGTGGCTTCGGTGCTGGTCAGACCGCTTTCGCGGACTTTGAGGTGTTCGAGAACTTCTTTCGCTGTAAGAGCGTGCCAGGATTCAGACTTCGGCGAAGCCGTGTTTCCCTGGACGGATTTATTTTTCATCGGAATATTCTCCAACAATGGATTTCCGGACCTCGAACCAGGATCAGGCTGAAGGTCCGATTTTCGTGCCAGAAGTGAGAACCCCATTTTTCGGGATGACCACAATCCCATCCTGGACAACCCAATTCTGGTTCGTAATGTCGTTACCGGCAGGAAAGGGGCGGATGATCACGTTTGCACCAATTCGGGCGTTCTTGTCAATGATCGCGCCTTCAATGTGACATCCCGGACCGATGCCAATGGGCGGTTTGGCCGTATCAGCATCAGCATCAACCGGATAATAGTCCGCGCCCATCAGGACGCTATCTTTGATCTTTACCCCGGTGGCAATGATGCTGCGCACGCCGATGACCGAATGTGTGATCTCTGTGTGTTGAATCTGGCAGCCATCGGCCAGCAGAACATCTATTAGGTGGCTATCCTCCACAACAGAACCGGGCAGGAACCGCGAATGGGTATAAACGGGCCGCTCGGTATCAAAAAAGGTGAAAGGCGGGTTCTGGCAACTCAGTCCAAGGTTGACCTCGTAGAAGGAGCGGATTGTTCCGATATCCCGCCAATAGCCCTCGAAATCAAAACCGTAGACGGCACAGGATTGAATTGCTTGAGGAATGATGTCACCACCAAAATCGTCAAAACCTGGATTGTTGCGCAAGAGCTCAATCAGGACCATTGTGTTGAAAAGGTAAATTCCCATCGAGCCGAGGAAGGGACGTAGTTTGTCCGCGCGGCTGACAAATTTTGACAGGACTACCGGGTCATTTGTCTTTTCGATGAAAGCGCTGATCCGGTCATCTGTGCCTCTTTTCACAATACCCAGACGAGGTGCTTCTTCTCGCAAGACCGGTTGGACGGCGATGGTAATATCTGCATTGTGCTCCCAGTGGAATTCAGCCATCGGGGCGTAATCCATTCGGTATAGATGGTCTCCTGCTAAGATCAACACATATTTTGCCCCAGAGGCATGGATTTGGAATAATTGCTTACGGAGGGCGTCTGCTGTGCCCTGATACCAGTCGGCAGATTCGGGTGTTTGTTCTGCGGCCAGGATTTCGACAAATCCAGTGTGGAATTTGTCGAAGTTGTAGGTCTGGTTGATGTGGCGGTGCAGGGAATGGGAGTTGAATTGGGTGAGTACGTCAATCCGGTAAATCCCGGAGTTGATGCAATTACTGAGCGGGATGTCAATCAGGCGATATTTTCCAGCGATAGGTACTGCCGGCTTCGAGCGAAATTTGGTCAGCGGAAAGAGCCGAGAACCACGTCCACCCCCCAGGATGGCAGCCAAAATATCATTCATGGCAGGCATAGGTCTCTCCTCGAATTGGATTTTTGGATAATTCTATGGTAATCCAGAAAAAGAAGGTTCACCAGTTTGAATTCATTGATAATTTGCAGGATGCTCTCAAAAAAGCCATAACAGAAACGCGAGACCACCGGGATGGCGGTCTCGCAAGCGCAGGAAAGTCCACAGGCAACCGGGATGCTTCGGGGCTCCGTATTGACGATTGCCTGTCCCGCTAATACTGCGCTACTCCCCGACAAAGAGAACTTTTCTTGATATAATGCCGAAGGTGGGACTTGAACCCACAATCCCGTCAGGGAACACGAGTTTGAGTCGTGCGCGTCTGCCAGTTCCGCCACTCCGGCTAGCGCCCAAATTTTACCACAACTGAAGGTCTAGATGAAACTTGGAATTATTGGCTTCCCCCAATCTGGAAAAACTACACTTTTCAACGCCCTAACGCGTGGTAACGCGCCAACCTCTGCATCTGCGGGGCGCATCGAAGTCCATACCGCGGTTGTGGATGTCCCCGACCCGCGAGTGGACTCACTTTCAACCTTGTTCAAGCCAAAAAAGACTATCTATGCCAAGGTCACATACGCCGATATCGCCGGTCTGGACAGTGGTGTAGCCAGGTCCGGGATCTCGGGTCAGCTCCTGAACCAGTTATCGCAGATGGATGGACTCATTCATGTGGTCCGCTGTTTTGATGATGAAAATGTACCCCACCCAATCGGGAGCGTGGATCCGGCCCGTGACACAACCGCCATGGACGCTGAACTCCTGCTGAATGACCTGATCTCTGTCGAGCGCAAACTTGAACGGTTGGTGGAGGAACGAAAAAAAGGTGGCACGGACAAGGTTCTCAATGAACGCCAAACGACGATATTCACGCGTTACCATGAGATTCTCACCGCAGAGAAACCTTTGCGGGACGTGGAAATCTCCGCCGAGGAGGAGAAATTCCTCTCAGGCTTCGGACTGCTGACGCTCAAACCCCTGCTCGTGTTATTGAACCTGAGGGAGGGGCAAACAACACCTGAAGTCCAGACCAATTCCCCGCAGGTGGCGTTGCAGGGCAAACTGGAAATGGAAATAGCCCAGTTGCCGCCGGACGATGCGGCTGTCTTTATGTCTGAGTATGGAATCACTGAACTGTCGCTCAACCGCATGATCAGCATTTCCTACGACCTGCTCAACCAGCAGTCCTTTTTCACGGTCGGAGAGGATGAAGTTCGGGCTTGGACAACCAAACGCAAGGCGACTGCTGTGGAAGCCGCTGGTGGAATCCATACCGATTTGGCGCATGGGTTTGTGCGTGCTGAAGTGATCGCTTGCAAGGATTTGATCGAGTTAGGCGGGATGACCGAGGCAAAGGCAAAAGGTAAATTACGGTTGGAAGGAAAGGAATACGTTGTTCGGGACGGCGACATCGTACATATCCGGTCAAGTCTGTAATTTATCAACGGGTATTATGACTTTCATTTTCTTGACCAGAAGAGGAAACGGGTCTTGTACAACAAAGGTGCGAAGCCACCAATCTCTCCGAGAAACACAACAAACCGACCATTTTTCTTGCTTTGGTGGGAGATATTTGACAATTTCTGTAAGGACCGAAATATTTTGAGGCGCACCATGAAAATTTGGTGCGCCTTCTCTTGCGGTATTTACTTATTCTTAATTCTCAACTATGCATCGTACTCAGCAGGTGCTTCTTCGATCATTGAAACGGGTTCATCCTCCGGCTTACGGTCCAACATCTGCAAGGACAGGGCCACGACCTTGGTGTAATATTTGGTTTCGCCGGCTTTGTCCTCGTACTTGTCGGTCTTCAGACGGCCTTCGAGGAAGACCAGGCTGCCCTTGTGCAAATACTGCTGGCAGATCTCGCCCAATCGACTCCAAGCTTCCACATTGACCCATTCGGTGTTTTCTTTGTTTTCCCCTTCCGCCGACTTCCATCGCTGGCTGATAGCCAGGCTGAAGTGGGCCACTTTCTTGCCAGTGGGCGTGGAGCGGCTTTCGGGGTCCTTTCCGAGACGTCCAATCAATTGAACACGGTTGAGATTTGGCATTATTAATTCTCCTTTATTTATATGAAGGTTATTATCATAAGTCTAACGATAATCAGATAAATGTCAAGCGGGAACTTTGGAACTTTGGAGCGATTATGAAAATTGTAACCACTCTCCCTGAACTTCACTTGGAGCGCTGCACCCTGCCCGAACCTGTGGGATTCGTTCCGACCATGGGCTTCCTGCATGCCGGCCACATTTCCCTGGCGAAGGCTGCACGGGCCGAATGCTCCAGCGTGGCTGCCAGCATTTTCGTCAACCCAACCCAGTTCGGGCCGAACGAGGACTTGGCCAGATACCCGCGTGACCTACCGCATGACTTGGCCTTGCTCGAAGCCGCCGGAGTGGACCTGGTCTGGACACCCACGCTGGAGGTCGTGTATCCGTCCGGCTTCCAGACCTGGGTGGAGGTGGATAGGTTATCGCGCCCGCTTGAAGGGGAGGTGCGTTCCGGGCACTTCCGTGGGGTGACCACCGTGGTTGCCAAGCTGTTCAACGCCGTCTCCCCGGACAAAGCCTACTTCGGTCAAAAGGACGCCCAGCAGGCAGCCGTGATCCGGCGCATGACGAAGGATCTGGATTTCCCGATTGAGATCGTAGTCTGTCCTACGCTGCGCGAAGCTGACGGGCTGGCCATGTCCAGCCGGAATACTTTTCTCAACTCCGAGGAGCGCCAGGCTGCGACTGTTCTCTTCCGAGGGTTGTCTGCTGCCAAATCGGCCTATGATTCTGGCGAACGGGCGGCCAAAAAGCTACGCGCGCTTGTACGCGAGACCGTCGCCGCCGAACCGATGGCGCGCCTGCAATACGTCTCCTGCGCGGACAACGCTACATTGGAGGAGTTGGAAACCGTGCGCGGCAAGGCGCTGCTTTCGATGGCAGTCTTTATGGGGAAAACGAGGTTGATAGATAATTTCGTGATTGGTTAATAGCACAGGGCGAACTGCTGTCCGCCCTGTGAAATCTACGCTTTCTGCGAATAAATAAACGGAATGGCTCAGCAGCAGCGGCGAGGTGGGCGAGACACTTACTCAATTATGCACCACTTCTGGCAAGCAGATGCCGGTTACGAGCGGTAGAGCCGCTGTCCGACTGGAGCCGATGTTAGTCCGCGCATTGAGATTGGAAGAATACAAAATATAGCATGCCCCATGCACCTTTCCGGGGATAGCCGCTTATTTTCTCACGATCCATCCTGGAACATGGAATCCCAAAATACTTGTCAGCATGGAAGTGAAGAAGAAAGGATTTCCTGGTTCAAGGGTGCGATATAGGATCAGAGCCAAGATCAACGGCAAATATGCGCCAATGAGGGTGGCAACCAAGCGTGCCGAGTATATCGGCGTGGATGCTAGCCAGTGTAATTTCAGAGCTAGCCAGCCGGTTAGGAATACGCCTGTGGAAAACGTGATGCCCAGGATAACGACGAAAAGTGCGGGATGGGTTTGGGGGAAATCCCCCATGCCGGGGATGAGCAAGGAAAGCAGAAAAGTTACCACCTGCGTCATGATGAGTTGAAATATGGCAACCCCCAGCCAGATGAGGAAGCGAGTTATTTTTTTACCAGAATTCATTTCGATCTCCTTCTAATAAAAGCGCGCGCCCAACTCGCGTATAAGCGGATCGTATAACAGCTTATGGGCGATCCGTATAAAATCCCAAAAGTTTAGGATTTTATACGGATTTCACTTACACCTGCTCGAACTTCTCCACCGGCACCACAAAAACGGTGGCGCGCTTTTCGCCCTCAGGGGCGGGGCAACACGTCTCTTTCAGAACTCGGAGGGCAGCCTCCACCTTCCCGTCGTCCACGCCCACCAGCAGGGTGGTCACACCCCTCCGCAGGAGGCCGCCGGTCGAAGCGATGCGCGTGACTCGGAAATGACCGGCTGTCAGTTCGCGCGTAGCGGGGTCAGAGTCCACATCCCGGAGGATGGCAATAATCATTTTCATGGCGCACACTCCTCTGCTTCACAAGGGGGGGCGAAGCCTAGAATTCCTCGAACCGCTCCACCGGAATTGTAAACACGGTTGCTCCGCCCACCGTCACTGGCACGGGCGTCGGCAGCGGCATCGGCGAGCCCTCCAGGGGGATGGCTAGATATTCCACCCGCTGGCGGCAGGACTTTTGCAGCGCCACCCGCACTTCGTCCTCCTTGCCTTCCGGCAGGCCCACCAACAAAGTAGCGTTGCGCCGGCCCAGGAAACCGCCGGTGCTGGCAAGGTGAAAGACAGGCACGCCCAACACACCCAGGGCGCGGGTCGCCAGGTCTACGTCCTGTTCCTGGACGATTACTATCATCAAAAAACGAATGGGGGAAATTTCCATACAAGCCTCCTATTCAGCGGAAACCACGGCATCGGTCGGATCGTCCAGTGTGACAGTCTGTTCATTGGGGAAGACGACCATTGTCTGGTCTGCGTGGCGAGTAATGGTCAGACCCCTATATTTTACCGTAATTGGCCAGGGAAAAGGATTCTTTCCACTCAAGACGACCCGGTGCCCCGTGCCGAAACCAGGAATACCAGGCGGCGATTCGATCCGGACCCCGAGTGTGTCCAGAAATAAACCGAGCGGGGCGAGCCCTTGAACCGGATTCCTTTCCCCGACGCCCGCCCCGCTTTGGGCGTGGTAAGCACGAGCAAAGGCATGCTCCTGCTTGAGATTCTGGGTGACCGCTGCCATCAGGCGTGTCGTCAACTGGGCCGCTTCTGCACGCAGACCATAATCCAGCAGCCCCTCACCGATGAGCGCATTCCAGGGAATATGGACATCCTGGCAAACAGGAGCGGATTCTGGGCTTCGTGCCCCGTTCTGAAACCGGGAGTGACTTGCTGGAGCTGGGACTACTTCGCAAACCGGAACACCGAAAGACCCTCCGAACCGGTTGGCAGCCAGCAGGGTGCGGTTGACAATGTTATGAGCACGGCGTAAGTTGGGAATCCCGGCCCATAGTGGCAGGAAGAGAGTCACATCTTCAGAGGAGAAGTCTAACAAGGAAACCGAAACCCGGTCGTGTTGTTCCAGCCCGATCACTTCGATTTCAGCTACGCGAGTGTAGACCATACGGGAAGTGGCGACAGACAGTCCCGCGCCCCCATGGAAGTCCATGAGTTCGGTCTGGGGTGCATTGCCGTTTTGGCCGCTCAGGTTGAGTTCCGGGCGGCGGGTGGCTCCTCCGACCAATTCAAGTTGGATGAGCAGGCGGACAGGCTGCCGAAATGACCTGCCGAGGGCAAGTGTCCCCGAGCCGAGGTGAGTACCAAGCGATTTCCCTGCCGGGCTGCGGTGGGTGTCTCGGTCGCGCAGATGGTAGAGCACGGTCTTTGCATCCCAGCAGCCTTCGGTCAGGACGCGAAACCGTCCGGATTCCATTTCCCACCTTGTGCGGTTTTCGGGCTGGTCGAGAGCCTCGGCGATGTGCGCTTGCGCGAGGGTTTCCCTGCACAACAGAGCGGCCAGGGCCGGGCTTTCGAAGGTGGAGATATCGGCTGTTTGAGCGCCTGTCTGCCAGACGGAGAAGGCAGAGTTGTGTTCGAGACCAGTTTGCTGGGGATGATCCCATTCGGGGAAGCCGTCGTTGTCACGGTCGCGGGATCTGTCGAACCAGCACCGGGTAAAGGCTTCCAGCCCGGGCTGGACTTCCCGCAAAAAATCCAGGTTACGTGTCTGCTTGTAAGTCTGCCAGGCGATGCTTGCCAGGAGCGGGGCAGCCAGCCAGCGCCCGCGTTGCCCGGCCAGGCCGGGCTTCGAGTCTACGGCACCCTCCTCGGACTGGGCGGCTAGGAAGTTGCACACCAGGCCGGCAGCAAGTTCTGGCGCGCCGTGCAGTAGACTGGCAAGGCTGCAGGTGTCGAATGGGGTCTGTCCACTCCATAGGTGGGGGTAGTCGCTTCCATCGCCGCGCGGAGAATAACCCTGGTCTGGTTGGCGGGCGACCACGAAGGAAGGATAAGGAAGGTGCTGGCTGGAGCCGAAAAACAACCCAAAGGCGATCTTTTGGCTAAGGGCAAAGGCCGCGTCCCAGTCCGGGTTGCCGGTGCTAACCTCGATGGTTTGGGCGGCATTGACCATTTCGATCTTTGCCCGTTCAGCCTCCCAGGTCCGGGCTGCAGTGCGGCGAGCCAGTTCGAATGATTCTTCAGGCGTGGCAAGGGCAGCCTGCGCCCAGGTCAGTGTACGTGTGCCTCCGGCAGCAAGGGTCAGGTCGAGGGCTAGGGACGGGTACGGCCCCGGCCCGGGCTGGGGTCCGCCAGTGAGGAAGATGACCGGAGCCAGGTCTGCAGTGCGCCCGGTCAGAATATTCACCGATTGCATTAGGAGCGGAGCGAGACTATGTCCCTCGAGCGGGACGAGTTGGCCGCACAGTTCTAGCAGGAGATCGGACGGTTCGCTGCTGCGGTTGGTAACGGTGAATCGTCCAGAGGTGGTGTGTGAATCGGGAGCCCAATATTCGACCACAACGTCAATGCTGAGGATGGGGGAAAAATCGAGTGAGAGGAAATTGGGGAAGAACCGGCGCAGTCGGGGCATGCGCGGAAAAGTGACCGGGTCGGAGACAGTCTGACCATTGAGGGTGAAGCGCGGAAAGAGACGCATCATGCGAGCACGCAACCCGTAGGTGGTGCGCAGCGACAGAGCAGGCGGGTCCCCGCCGCCGGTATCAAGTTCCCAAATGTGGTCGTTGACGTAGTCGGGAGTACACAAGCGAAAATCTGCCGTCAAGGTAAGGGCAAGTGGGTCGCCGGGGCCGAGAGTCCAGTCGCGCATGAAATACTGCTCCTAATATTAGGTCATAAACATTTATGGATCAAAACACCAGTAAATACAGTGATTTTTGTATACATCTTTGTGCTGTTGCCTGCAGGAAACAACTATAAAGCAGGAATAAAACGACAATTCTGATTCAAATATATCCTCAATACCCTAAGAGTATACGGTTGTTTTGGCAGGAGGTCAAAGGTTTTGTGCTAGAATAATTCAAATCATACGAGGAAAAATGCCAATCCCTGAAGAACCTCCCGACAAATTCCGCCGTCTGCTAGACTCCGAAGCCGAGACACAGGCCGAGCCGCCTACTGAGGAACATACGCCCGGTTCCGAGATGCGCCCCATCCGGCACCCGGCGGTGGACGAGAACGGTATGCCCCTGCCGCTCCGTGTGGAAGAGATTGATATGGGAGCAACGCACGTTGGTCAGACGGCTTTCGAGCATACCCCTGGTCCGATGGTGCGACGCCCGACAACGACCCGGCGCGTTTCACCCGCGTCCCAGCGCCAGGTCCTTATATCGGGGAAGGCGGGCAGCTGCCTGCTGCGCGGAATGATTATCAGCCTCTTTTTTATCGTGTCGCTGGGGCTGATCCTGGCGGCGGTCAGTATTTATGAGTATTACTCCATCGCCGCCACACTGCCCAGTGTAAGTGACTTGCAACACCGCGCTTCGCAATTCGAGACGACACACATCCTTGACCGTAACGGAGATGTCTTATATGAAATCAGCGACCCGAACGCGGGTCGGCGAACCTACGTCCCGCTAAATGACATATCTCCCTACCTTTTGGCGGCGACGCTTTCCACTGAGGACAAGGATTTTTATGCACATGGCGGATTTGATCCACTTGCCATAGTACGCGCTTTTTGGCAGAATATAACAAGCGGTGAGACCGTCTCCGGTGCTTCGACCATAACCCAGCAGTTGGCGCGGGCGTTGCTTTTCACGCCTGAAGAACGCGGCCAACGGACCTACATGCGAAAAGTGCGTGAGGCGATCCTGTCTGCCGAAATCGAGCGCCGCTACAGTAAAGATGAAATCCTCGAACTCTACCTCAACGAAATCTATTACGGCAACCTGTCTTATGGTGTGGAAGCTGCCTCTGAGACCTATTTCGGAGAAACTGCCGGACAGTTAAACCTTGCAGAGGCGGCTTTCCTGGCCGGTTTGCCGCAAGCCCCTTCGGTATATGACATCTATACCAACCGGGATATCACTATGGTCCGATACCAGAACGTTATCATGGGAATGCTCACATTGAGCGGTGAACGCAATTGTATCTACGTCAGCAACGTCCCCGATTTGGTCTGCGTGGACGGTACAGCTGCCGCTAGCGCAATACAGGAAGTTCAGAACCTGCTCTTCAATCCTCCCACAACCATTATGCGTTATCCGCACTGGGTGCAATATATCCGTTCACTGCTCGAGGAGCGCTTCGATCCGCAAATGATGTACCGCTCTGGGTTTACTGTCTATACCACGCTCGATCCGGACTTGGAAGATGCCGCTCAGCAATCCGTCGCAGCCCAAGTGACGGCTCTGGCGAATAAACACGTCACAGACGGGGCGCTGGTTGCAATCAAACCCTCTACAGGCGAAATCCTGGCAATGGTCGGTTCGCCTGATTTCTACAACGATATCAATGCCGGACAAATCAACATGGCAATCAGCTCTACGCGCCAGCCCGGCTCGTCCTTCAAGCCTTTTACTTATCTGGCCGCCTTTGAAAAAGGTTGGACACCATCTATGCTCCTTTGGGATGTGCCTTCGGAATTTCCGCCCTCCGGTCTTCCCAATGACCCGAATCCACTTTTCGTGCCGAACAACTTTGACCACAAATTTCATGGTCCGCTTACAATCCGAGAGGCCCTGGCGAACTCTTACAACATCCCAGCGGTCAAGGCATTGCAATTCGTCGGCGTTTACGATGACCCGACCACACCGCAGGAGGATGGCCTGATTGCCATGGCCGAGCGCATGGGCATTACCAGTTTGACGCGCGCAGACTACGGCTTGTCGCTCACTCTGGGTGGTGGGGAAGTCAGCCTGCTCGAGATGACAGGCGGGTACGCCGTCATAGCAAATGGCGGGCTGAGGGTCCCGCCATTTGCTATTACCAAGATTGTGGACTTCCAGGGCAATATTGTCTATCAATACCAGCCACCAACCGGCGAACAGGTCATCCGTACTGAACATGCTTTCCTGATGTCTTCCATCCTCTCCGATAATGCCGCCCGCACACATGTCTTCGGTCTGAATTCGATCATCAACCTGCCCTTCCAGGTGGCGGTCAAGACCGGCACATCGAACGGCTCGCTCGATAATTGGACGCTCGGTTACACCCCAGACCTGGCTGTAGGTGTCTGGGTGGGAAATGCTGACTACACCCCAATGGAAAATACCACCGGGTTGACCGGAGCTGGGCCGATCTGGGCGGAGTTCATGACTTTTGCTATCAACCGCCTGACCGGTGGCAATCCAATGTCTTTCGTCCGGCCAGGAGGCATCGAGGAACTTACCATTTGCAAAATCTCCGGTACGCAGCCGTCAAATTGGTGCCCGAGCCAGCGTGAGGAGTATTTTGCCGCTGGCCAGCCGCCACTGCCTCCTGAAGATGACCTGTGGCGAAAAATACGGGTGGACACGTGGACGAACCTGGAGGCCTCACCAGAATGTACTGATGCTTATATTGATGAATATATCGCGATCAATGTCGTTGATGAGTGGGCGCGCTCCTGGATCCGTCAGGACGAAGGCGGCCAGCAATGGGCACGTGATATGGGATTTGAAAAAACTTTCTTTGTTCCCGACCGGAGGTGTAATGCCAGTGACCCGCGCCCGCACTTGTATTTTGTAGGTCTGGAGGACGGACAGGCAATTACACAGAACTCACTGGATATTAGCATCGTCGCCGATGCAACAGGCGGATTCCGTTCCTGGCGATTGGAATGGGGTGAGGTGGGCGACTCCGGAAATCTGACTACGTTGTTTGGTGAGATATACACACCTGTCCCGTCGCCGACCAAGGTTTATACCTGGGACCTTACTGGAATGATTGACAGACACATAACCCTACGCTTGTATATGCAAGGTGATGGGAATATATATGCTGATAAAAATATCCGGCTAAACCTTAGTCGACCAACCCCTTCGCCAACCCCTACCGAGGCACCCTCGCCAACACCTTCTGTCACTCCAACCCCGCCGCCTACGGATTTTCCAACGGACTATCCAACTCCAACTCCAACGGATACGCCAATACCGTCCGAGGCGCCCTTTTAAAATGGCTGGTCTTTGAAGACTCCAATAATGGTATGAATTTGAATATGGAATTTCCGAAGGCCACAATAAAGAAATTGCCCCCAAATGAAATTCGGGGCAATTTGGGCTGCAATTCGAATTATTATGGTGTGACCATCGGCCGCCAGGCCGGGTCGAACTCCATGGTACGGTCATTCGTCAGGCGGATGATAGCTCCTGTACCATCTGCTTTTATCCGATAGATGTCGTAATCCAAGCGAACGGTATCCTGATTATCCAGGCTTTCATACGCCACCCAGATCCCATCTTGCGAATAAACACTGTGCGTGCCGAATGCCTGCATTCTAAGGCGAACTGCATCGGAGGTCTGATGTTCGTAGTCAAAGAGCATCAACCAGCCAAGTTGCTGATTACCGCTTGTCTCACCAAACAGGATGGTCTTCCCATCTGGAGACCAGCGTGGGAGAAAATTCCATAAAGTGGATCCCCGACGGATCAAATATGTTCGGCCGCGACCAGTGTCGCTCATCACCCAGATTTGAAGCGCATTCGTGAGAGGGCCATGACCGGTGTAAATGATTTGCGCTCCGCCTGGGGCCCAGGCTGGCTGCAACGACCAGTCTGGCTGGCGGACATCGCTCGAGGCCTCTGTAAGACGGGTGAGACTGTTGTCGCCCAGATTCAGGATATATATCTGAGGGGAGCCGTCTCGCAGGGAGGTAAACGCGATGCGTGTTCCATCCGGTGACCAGGCCGGATCAAAATCGCCGCCTTCCTCGAATGGCAGTTCAATGAACCCGCTGCCATCGGTGTTGATCACATACATCTTCGCCCCCGGATATTGGTCATCGCGTTTTAGACAGGGTGAGATGAAAACGAGGCGCACCCCGTCAGGAGACCAGGCAGGCTGGCAGGCACCGTCCGGCAGGTTTGTCACTTGCAGTGGGTTGCTGCCATCAGCTTGCATCAGGTATATTTGCGGCGCGCCAGTACGGTCCGAAGCAAAGGCGATCTGGCTGAAACCACCTCCCAAAGGAGTGGGAGTCGGGATCATTGTCTCTGTGGGCGTGGGTGTAATAGATGCTGTGAAGGTCGGAAGGGTTGTCCGGGTGAACGTTACGGATGGCTGAGCCGTAACCGTCTTGCCTTGTGGCGGTAGAGGCGAAATAGTATTCTCGAGTTGATTTGTTGGTGTGCCAGGGACGGGCAATGGAATTGACATCGAAGTTGACGTAACCGATAATCCCAGAAATGCCATTGTGATAGGCGCCCAGAAGATAAAGATGGCTGTAAGCGCCGATATGATAATCAACAGGAAGAAAATCCACCAACTGGCATTGTGGACCTTAATGCGAGGTTTGGATGGCGGACGCGAGATCGGACCATTTCCGGTATCGGCCGGCATTTTATTGGAGATGTTAGTCGCTTTTTCAGAACCCGGAGCCTGAGGCGGCGGGTCGACGACGATTTCACCTTCCACACGCAGGATCTTGACATTGGAGGTCAGCAATGCAAGCCTGAATTCTTCCGCAGACTGGAAACGGTCTTCCGGGCGGATGGACATGGCCTTTTCGATGGCGGCTGCCAGTTTGCGTGAGATCTTAGGGTTGTGGTCGCGCAGTGGCGTCAATTCGACATTATCCATGGCTCGCGCCAGACCGTCTTCAGGGATGACATCGGTCAGGGCAGCGTAGAGCGTCGCGCCGAGAGAATAGATATCCGTTCTTGGGCCAGTGCGAGCTGTGCCGTATTGTTCGGGTGGGGAATAGCCGGGGGTCATAGCGCGCGCCCCGGCAATTGTCGCCTGGTTACCTTTGACCAGTTTCGCCAGGCCGAAATCCACTAGATATATATGTCCGTCTGACGTGATGCGGACATTACCTGGTTTTAGGTCCCGGTGAATAATGGACGGGTTGCGCGTATGAAGGTATTGCAGCGCATCACACATGGCCGCGCCGACCAGAATAGCTTCTTCTTCAGAAACACAACCGGTACGTTCCATGCGCTGACGAAGGTCTTCACCATCAATAAAATCCATTATCAGGTACTGGCTTTGCCCGTCAATGACAAAGTGATCGGTCACGCGAGGCAAGTTGGGGTGACGGAGGTTGGCGAGGATGATAGCTTCCAACCGGAATTGACGCGCATATTCATCGGTGGAGAACAGGTTTTCTTTCACAGCCACATCCACGCCCAGATTCTCATCAGTGGCGCGGTAAACCGATCCCATGCCGCCCTGGCCGAAAATTTCGACGATACGGTAACGTTTGTTGAGCAGGCTGCCGCGTTCGAGCTTAGCACCCATAACAGGAAAATTTTATCAGAGACCGAAACCGGCTGGACAATATGTAAACAATTTCATAGTGTCAGGCAGCTTTATTAGCTAACTTCAGTTTGACAAAAATCCATGGTGCACCGGCAGAGACCCATGCCCCGACCAGCGTATAGCGAATGTAGCGCAAAACATATGGGAGCACAGCTTCAACATCAGGAGTAATTAATCCGAAGAGCACTTTCAGACCAAGGTAGAATACCAGGACTCCGGCCAATCCAAGTACATAGCGCAAGCTGAGCTTCCACAATGGACCGTTAGCATAAAACCCGCCCTGGTGATTGAACCAAGACAGTCCAGCCAACAACCCGAATAGCGTTCCGGTTGTGGTGAAGATGCCGCTCAACGAAATGGCATCTTTTGCATATTCTGCCCAGGAATGCGGCGGTTGCCAGTTCGTGAATTTTAGCCAAAGGAAAGGGACGAGAGAGAACAGCATTAGGACCAGCGAGCTGAAGAAAGATGCCAGGATTTGTTGCCCAAAGCTCATCTTTTTGGTCCAAGCAGTTACCGGTTCCCAGAAACGCAGTACAAGCCATAACAATAATGCTCCCATCAGCCAGCCGAGAATCACGTCATGCGCAAAGTGAACACCCAGGTATAGGCGTGAGATACCTATCACCAGAGTAATCAGGATTGCGATTGGCCATCCCCACCACTTGTGGAGGCTGGCTGCAAGCATTCCCCACACGCCAACTGCAATCTGGGCATGGCCGGACGGCATGCCGAAGGAAGTCTCGGTGGCAAATCCGATTACATCCCTACTGTACCAGTACGGACGCGGTCCATGGAAGGCCATTTTGAGAGCGTCGTTGACCGAAGTGCTCAAAAGGAGGATAACGCCAACCCGCAGGCCGATGCCAGCCTCCATGCACCAGTAAAGTGCAGGCAGGAGCAGTAGAAAAAAATTTTCAGTCCCGAAGAAGGAGAAGACTTCCATGGGCATCTTCAACCAACCTCCCAGGTTCTGAAAGAGGATGTTCCAAGTAATGCTGATGTTCCAGAGGGTTTCCATAAAGTCGCTCCTTAAGATTGACGATAATCAAGTTTATATTGTACACTCGAACTATGAAACGTGTTGTTGTCCATTTATGGGATTTGCCATCCGCTGTCATCCTTATTCTGATCCTGAATACTGTTTCTCAGCGGCTATACACCACCGACTGGGCCCCAGGCCTGAAGACTGCGCTGCTTCTGACGATCTTTGGCGTCCTGCTTGGATTGGTGCTTGGCGTCAGCCAATTCAAACCCGGAGGCGTCTTCTGGCTTGCGTTTGGCTTCAGCATCACGATAATCCCATTGGTTGCTGCCTGGATCTTGTATCAAAAGACTCCATGGTTGGAGCGCATGATCAGCCTGGGCGGACGACTGGGATATTCACTGTTCCTTTTTGTAACATCACAACCGGTCCCGGATACGATCCTGTTTGTCATTTCTACAGCACTTGGATTCTGGGTCATCAGCTTACTGGCCGGTTATGCTTTGACGCGACGCGGAGAATTTGCCATAATAGTTGCACCGGCCGGGATCGTGTTATTTATAATCCAGTTCTATGATACGCACATGGGGGACCGAGTGGGTATCCTGGCCCTTTTTGGATTCCTGTGTCTGCTTTTGCTCGGACGGCTAACTTTTTATCACAAGCGGCGGTTTTGGAAAGAGCAGCGCGTCTCCCTATCTGCCGATTCGTGGACCGACCTTAATCTTTCCATCCCGGTTGCGGCTTTGGTACTGATATTCCTTGCCTGGATTGCGCCCGCGGCCGGGCGACCAGCCGACACTGCCAGGGTTGTCTGGGAAAATATCACCCGTCCGCTGGAAGAAACGCGCAAGAACCTGGCCAATGTCATCGCCGGTTTGAAGACTCATAATCAAAGGTCGATTCCCGAATTCTATGGCGCAACGCTGGCCCTGGGTCAACGCGCCCCTACGGACGATCAAGTTTTCATGCAGATTCGTGTTCCGATCACTGAAGGAGGCGCCCGTTTCTACTGGCGAGTGCGCACATACGATCAGTTCCTGGATAACAAATGGCATAGTGTATATGCTTTTGAAGAGCCGTTCACGCCTGACCGTCCTCCTCTTCCGCTGGCAGATATCCATGGTCTTCCGGGCAAATTCACCTTTACTACCCTGATGGCTAATTTGGTATCACTGGTCACTCCAGCACATCCGACCTGGATCAGCCGTCCTTCCGTGCTGAGCTTCACGCCGTCCATTGAAGACAAAATTGATCTGGTCATGTTTAAAGCTGACCTGCCAATTCAGGTCGGCGAGCAATATACCGTTAATGCCAATATCTATAATCCAACCGTCACTCAACTCCGACTTGCCGGGGTTATCTATCCTGCATGGGTACGGGACCAATACCTGCAAATACCTGAAGATCTTTCTCCCCAGATCGCCGAATTGGCCCGGACCATCACGATGGAGGCAAAGACCCCCTACGACAAAGCGACGGCCATCACCAATTACTTGCGTGCTGCCATTACCTATTCAACAACGGTTGACACTCCCCCGGAAGATACTGATCCGTTGGTCTGGTTCCTATTTATTAATCAAACGGGTTTCTGCAATTACTATGCCACCGCTGAAGTGATCCTGCTGCGCAGTGTAGGTGTCCCAGCCCGGATGGTGGTCGGTTTTGCGCAGGGGGAGTATGAGCCACCCGCAAATTACACTGTCCGCGAATTGGACGCACACGCTTGGCCGGAAGTTTATTTTCCCGGCATTGGCTGGGAGGAGTTCGAGCCTACCAGTGGCCAGCCAGTCCTCAGCCGTCTCCCTGGCGATACAAACCCTACCGATCAACCATTCAACAGTACTCCGGAAAATGCTAGACAATCCAACGCAGGCCGTCCCTCGATCCCAGTCGAGGATACCGGAGAAGAGTTCGGGTCTGGGACGCCGCCGAACTCGGTTCAGCGGTTGACGTTCTCATTCGTATTGCTCCTTGTCATCATGGCCGGAGTTGCGGCTGCCTACACTACTGGCCTGCTGGACAAAATCTTAAGGCGTACGCGGCAGACCTTCCGCAAACCGTTACCCATCCTGTTGACAGATGCCTATACCAGCTTTGCCATCACCCCACCGGTCTGGCTGAGACGTTGGGCCCATTTTGCTGGTCTGAAGCCGATCGAGCGAACTTTCGGAGTGGTTTTTCAGAGCCTACGCAGGCTGGGTGCCAAGCCATCGCCTGACCAGACGCCCGCTGAGGCCGCCGCCGCGCTGACAGAACGCCTACCCGAGGTCGCTGAAGAGACCCGCGTTCTGCTGCGGGAATACCAGCATGCTCTCTACAGCCAGAAAAGCAATTACTTTATGATTGCCCGTCGCGCCGAAGGAATAATCCGCCGTCAGGCGTTGCGGACAGCCTTCCGCCAGCATACGACCGCATTCCACGCGGCATTCATGCAGATGTTTTCTCGAAAACCAAATTAAGAATTGATTGGAAATCCTTTTGTCGTTTCCACCCCATTGCGGTAGACTCATTTAACAATGACCAGCGAACCCACACCCTCCCTGAACGAATAAATTCTGGCCCTCAGTAAAATGACCGGTCAGAAGCGAACTTCTCTTCAGACCGTGCGCACCTGCTTGCCCCCGGATACACTGGAAAAGCTCTCCAACCTGGAAAGCAAACTGTACCAGGTTGGCAGGCAGGTGACCGTATTGAAAGATGAACACAGAAAACTGTTGGCAATGCCGAACACCACGCAAGCGGTCAACTCCAGTCTTGAATTGGACGAAGTGCTGCTATTGGCTATGGATACATTGTCCGTCTGACGGACTCCAAGCGCGGCTTCCTGATGCTACGCGATACCCAGGGACAGATGGTGACCTCCATTGTCCGCAACTGGGAACAGGAATCGATCATTCCCGACGAGTTTGCAATCAGCCGCACCATCATCCAGGGTGTTATTGAGACGGGTGAACCAGTGCTGACCACCAATGCCCAGGAAGACCCGCGCGTCGGCAACCAAGAGTCCATCGTGGCTTTTAATTTGCGTTCCATCCTGTGTGTCCCTCTTCAGGCCAAGTCTGAACTTATTGGTGTCATTTATGCTGACAACTGAGTCCGAACGGAAATCTTCAACGATGCCGATCGGGACTGCTTATCGTTCTTGCCACCCAGGCGGCGATAGCCGTTGAAAATGTCCGTTTGTTTGCCTCTGCCCGCCATACGCTGGACGAAGTAACCGAACTCAAGAACCTGATGGACAACAATTTTTCTTCCATCGCAAGCGGAGTCATTACTGCAAATGTCAAACAGCAAAATACTTTGTGCAACCGCGCAGCAGAAGGAATTATTGGATACGGCGTTGCGGGTATCGTTGGCCGCTACCTGGAGGAGGTGCTACCCACTTATACCGGGGACTTCCACACCCAGCTTGCAATGGTGCGGGAGACTAACAAGTCGGTGATGGGGCTGAAGATAACCACTGTATGCCAGAGCGCGGCACCGTGGATTGGCGGCTCAACCTCTCGCCACTCAAAGATACCGATCAAACCACCCAAGGCGTCACCATCGTTCTCGACGATATGACCGAGCAAAAATAACTGGAAGCCCAACACCGCCTGCTGGAGCGAATGGTCTCTCCGGCAGTTCTTGACCAGATTGATCCCGACAGCCTGCAGATCGGTGGCCAGCAACGCGACATTCCCACCCTGTTTGCTGACATCCGGGGTTTAACCAGTTTCAGTGAGATAAATTCCCCCGAGGAACTTGTCGCCGTGCTCAACCGTTACCTGGCGGCCGGGGCGGAGGCGGTTCTGGCCAATGAAGGGACGGTGGATAAATTCCTCGGTGACACCGTCATGGCCTGGTTCAACGCCCCGTTGCCACAACCCGACCACACTCTACTCGCCGTGCGTGCTGCACTGGACCTGAGGTCTGCCATCAAAAAACTCCGTGCCGAACTACCGCCCGAGGCGCATCTCTCCGTCGGTGTGGGAATCCACTACAGCGAAGCGGCTTTAGGCTGGATTGGGACGGAAAAGCGAATGGAATATGCTGCCATCGGCAACTAGGTCAATACCGCCAAACGCATCCAGGAAAATGCCTCCAAGAACCAGATCTTGATCAGCAAGGAAGCCTACGAGCGCGTTAAGAAAGAGGTGCGAGCCAATCCCTTCATGCCATTGCAAGTCAAAGGGAAGAATGCACCGGTGGATGCATATGAAGTGGTGGGCTTTAAGTATGTATCCAACCGAAATCATGTAGTGGTGGCTCATTGCGAAGCATCCCTTGCGGGCATGTAGCCGAAGGGCGGGCGAAGTAGTCCATCTGAATATTTCTGGATATGTTTTTTTGAATAATGAGAATATATTTAAACGAGTGACGGAAAACGAGTCACTTGTTTTTCTGCAAAACCCGGTCTCATTATTTCACCGGCATCAGTCTCCAGAATAAAACTCCGGCCAGGAGTGCCAGCACTGCCCCGAAGTAGAACGGCGCGGCGGGTCCAAATCCATGCCAGCCGAATGCGCCCTGCCATAACAAACCAGCCAGGGCCGAAGCCGGGAAAGCCGTCAGCCCGATGGCGGCATTGTATAGACCGTAAGCCATCCCGCGCCGCTCAGCAGGTACCAGGTCCGCGATGAGTGCTTTGGCGGAACCCTCCGTGGCCGCATAGTAGATCCCGTAGAATCCGAAAAGTGTCCATATCTGCCAGCCGGTTCTCGAGAGGGCAAAACCGAGATAAACCAGGCCGTAGGCGATCCAGCCGCAGATGAGAAGCCTCCGCCGCCCGACCTTGTCGGAGAGCGCACCGAGCGGACCGGCTAGGATGGAATAGATCAGGTTGAAGGTCATCAGCATCAGCATGATCTGGAGCACGTCTAGGCCGCGCTCCTGAGCGCGCAGGATGATGAATGCGTCGGACGAGTTGCCTAGAGTGAACACGACCAGCACAAGCAGAAATATCTTGAAGCGCTTGTCCATTCCTTTCAGGCTAAGGATGGGCGCCGTTGATTTGCCTTCCCCGGTTACATCACGCGCCCCGATTGCCAGTACGAACACTGCCAGCACGGCTGGTACGATACTGACCACCACGGCAACCTGGAAGGTGCTGCGGGTGAGGTCGGCGGCTCCGGACTGGGCCAGCCAGACGATCAGGGCGGCAATCGATAGTCCAAAAAACGCTCCGGCGGTGTCACCGGCACGGTGCAACCCGAAGGCCAGTCCGCGCTGTTTTTCACCGATCGAGCCGGCCACCAGGGCGTCGCGCGGCGCAGTGCGAATGCCCTTCCCCAGCCGGTCGGCAACGCGCACGCCCAAAACCCAATGCCAGGTCCCGGCAAAATACATGAACGGCTTGGCGATGGTCGAGATGGCATAACCGATGACAGTGATCCATTTGCGCTTGCCGAGCTTGTCCGAGAGCGCCCCGGAGTATATCTTCATCAAGCTGGCGGTGGTCTCAGCCAGGCCTTCGATGAGGCCAATCACCGCCGTCCCGGTCCTGAGTACATTGGCAAGGAAAAGTGGTATGAGGTAAACAATCATTTCCGATGAGATATCTGTGAGGAAGGAGGTGGCCGTCACGATCCAGACGTTGACGGGCAGACTGCGAAGGTTTGTTTTCGTTTTTTCCATGTAATGCTCCCTTGATGGCTGAGATGGGCGAATTGTATCCCGGATTTTTATTTGCCGAATCATTTCCCGGTGTCGCTTACCGGACACGTTGCCTGTTCACCACTTATCAGTTAGTTCTCCCACAGCACGGATTCCACAGCGGTATTTTGCACGACCACATGTTATTTGACCGTACTAATTCGGGACATACCATCCCGCGCATCTTTGGGTTGACGCAGTCCCGATTTCAACCTGGTTTGATTACTTGGGTAGCGTGAAATGGGGCGTGCAACCTGAAACCAGTTACTCATTCAACGGGCATAATCACATAAACTACCTTCATTTATTTTTACTAAGACAGGCCACTTATTTTTTGTGGCATTTCATGAGACTGTCATCTGGGAAGTGTGCCCTACTCCTAGGGACCTTTTATTTCCTTTAGTCCAAGCGCGGCCAGAGAAGCGACCAGCGCCAACCCGGCGGTCATTTGGAACAGCGGGGGAAATCCCCACCTGTCTGCCAACGGACCAGAGAGCAGGGTACCCAGTGCACCGGCCGAGAACATGAATCCCAGCGTAAGACCAGAAGCCAGCGCCATCCCGCCCCGCACCACCCGCTGGGCCAGCACCACGATAATGCTGTGAACCGCGCCCGTAAACGCTCCGGAGAGCGGAACCAGTAAGTATAGCCAAGGCGACCACCCAACCAGAGAGATAAGGAACAGCGGGATACCCGCCAAGGCCAGGGCTACCATTGCCACTCGCTTGCGTCCAAACCGGTCGGCCAGGATCCCACCCAGCAAGTTGCCGGTGCCCGATCCACCCATGAACAATCCTGCCATCAGCCCGTAGACGGCAGGCGTCTGGCCAAGGTCGCTCAGGTACTTGGGCAGGAAAGTATTCATATTCTGCTGGGTCCATGACTGTAATGCGGCGACGATCACCAGTGCCACGATGAACACCTTTCCAAACTCGCGGCCAGACCCGCGGGCAATTCCCGCATTCACGACCTGCCTGGGTGCGATCAATGGGGTCTTTAGTCTCCAAGAGGCATTCAGACCGATGACCAGGGCCGGTGCGACCAAGGTGAGCAGGCCGGTCGGGCCAAACTGCTGGAGCAGCGGTCCGCCAACGATCGGACCTACAAAATATCCGAACTGCCCGAAGAAGAAGAACCAGGATGTAGAGGTGGTCTCCCTTCCAGCCAGCAGGGTTTTCCCGCGCAGGGCGGCTTGCATTGTCCCGACCGGGTGGAAAGCCGCCGAGCCCAACGAGGCCAGGATGAGACAAGGGATGGCCCATTCCACAGGCAGGGACAGCGCCAAAGCGAAGAAAGCCGTCAACCATAGAATCCCCCCGGCGGCCAGGAGCCGCGACTTTCCAAAACGGTCGGCTATCCACCCGAAGACCGGCTGTGAAAGTGATGCCACCCAGATATAAATGGTAGTCACCAGGGCTAGGGTGGTATTGCTCATCCCGGTCTGCCGGCTCCAGTAGGTCAGCAGGATGGAACGTTGGATGTTGAGCGCGTCCACGATGAAATGGCCGTAGGCCACGGAATTGAAGATGGTGTCGAGCAGCAGGGGCATATGATTTAAACCATCATCCCCGGATGGGATTGACGACTTCGTCGCCGAAGGGGATAGGGAGATTGGGAGACCCAGAGTTTTCGAATGTATTTATAAAACATCACCGTGACGAGGCTCATGATCAGACCAATGACCGCCATCCCTGTCCTGAGCAAATTGGCGAGAACAAGCACTAATAGGATGTCGATCCCTTCCGACGAGAAATTGGTGAGGAAAGATGTGGCAGTCACGATCCAATCGTTGATGGGCATACTGTGAAGGTTAGTATTCTTTTTGTTCATGAAGTGCTCATCAGGCAGGTGAGTTGGGCGAATTGTACCCCGACTTTCTGGTATACCGGATTATTTTCCGGTGTCAATTCCCTGACCCTTTTGCTAGTTAAAAGCAGGTCTCGAAATTTGTTCGCCACCCGTCCTTTGGTGCGCCACCGAGCGGGATCCACCTTGGCACAGACCGGCAGTGTGCTTCTTCCGCTGCATTGAAGGTCTTGTGCAGGAAAGGCTTCTCTTTGGCCCGGATGACCAGGTTGAAACCGATGAACAGGATGGACCAATACACCCCCTTTGAAAACGTCCCAAACCAGGCGAAATTCCCAACCTGGATCAGCAGCGCCCAAAATAAATCGGGTTACGAACGAAGTCGGCAGTGCACCAGGTGACAACTGCTATTCCAATCGTTCATAACGGGACGGCGATCCAGTTCAAGATCCTGCAGGGAGGGTGAGATAAGGGATATTGGGGATGACCAAGAGTGGCGTGATGCTCAGCAGGAAGCCGGGTGCCAGCAAGACGAAGAAAATCGTTTTGACGTTGGTCATTGTGGCTTTCCCTTTCCTGGTCAGCGGGAGATGGAAAACCAGGCCATCGCGGTAGCGGTCACCAACCCCAGGAAAATGTTGAAGAAATGGACGACAACAATCCCTGACCAGAAGAAGATGAGGCCGAAACCGAGCAGGATGGGCAGGATGAGGAAATACAGGATCCACCTTTAGATGGACAGGTTCCCCGCGAGGATCCGATCATGGCGCGGAAGAACACCAGCGTGCCAGCGCTGAAGATCATCAGCCCGGAGATCACGATGAGAGGCTGGTTTTGTAGTTGGATGTTAGGCTTGAGGATACCTAATCCCGCGACAACCAGGACAACACTGGGGAGGCCGAAGAGGATGGTGAGAAAAAATATCCTGAAGGCGATATTTCATAAGAGTCTCCTATTTCGCTGACCGTCCCCCAAAATTGTGGCGGACACATGCTTATTTGTACCCCAACTCATTCATGATCTGCGTCTCATCCTTCCTTCCGCCCGGCCCGAATAACTCGCGCCAGAATTTCTCGTCGTAGCGGCGTGATTTCACCGGCAGCGGCATCGGGATACCCCAGCCGAGCAGGAGCACTTCCTCCTTTGGCTGCAGGCGCGCCAGCATTCCCCGCAGGGACTCGCGCCCCGACAGCCCCGATAGCACCGCATGCACATCGTCCTCGTCACCCAGCCAGCCGGAGATGCGCGTGCCCAGTTGAGACATGACCTCGTCGTCGATCTGCGACGGTCTCTGGTCAACGATCAACAGGGTGACGTAGTATTTGCGCATCTCACGCGCGATGGTGGCGAAGGTGGTCTGCCCGGTCATCTCCCGGTTGAGAAGTTTGTGGGCTTCCTCCACCACTATCACCAGTTGGCGGGGTTCATTCTTGCTGGTTGAACGGAAGGCGTTGGTTTTATTTTCCCAGACGTGTTTGATCTTGCGGGTCAGCAGGTTCGACACCAGCAGGTAGTCCAGGTCGGTCTCGAACTCCCCGAACGAAAGGATAACGTGCTTTCCTGCCTCCAACGATTTGACAATTTCGCCGATGGAATCGGCAGCTGGTTTTTCGACGATGAAATTCTTATGGAACAAGCGCTGCAACTTGGAATGCAAGGCTTCGGCAGCAGTCACATTGACACCTGCCCTGTTCGCCCAGGCTGCCACCGAAAGCGGGGCAGGGATCTTCTTGCCATCATCCGTTTCAATAACCGCACCGTTCTCCATTTGACGGAATGCCGAAAACCATCCCTGGCGGAATTCTGTGTAGAGGGCATCCAGGGTGGTGGGGGTGGTCTCTTTGAGATTCAGTTCCCGCGTCAGCAGTTCTATATCGGCCGGGGTGATGTCGCCCATGGCGAGCTCCAGGTTGAAGTCCGGCGTGGAGTTACGGATGGTCGTCCCGGCGCCCAATCCCGCCACCTGTATGCGAGTAGCACCAAATTTAGTTCTCAACCCGGTGACGCGCAGGCCGGTGTCGGAGGCGGTGTCGTCATAGCCGTACTCGTTGTGCATATCAAAGACCAGCACTGAGGCCTTGGTGTGGTGCATCAGCCCCGCCAGCACGATGCGGGTCAGGAACGACTTCCCGGTCCCGGTGGCTCCGAACACGCCCGCCGAACGCTGGACGAACTTGTCCAGGTCGATGCAGACGGGGTGTCCTTGCTCGCGGGTGTATCCGATGACGAAGTTTCCCTTCTTGGCCGGGGAGCCGAAGATTTCGGCGATGTCGCCGCCCGAGGCCATGCGCACCGGTGCGTGGTGCGGAGGCACGGTCTTGACCGGCAGCGGGTGCTGGAGTTTCCCGGTGTTTTCCTTCATCCAGTCCGCGTACTCCGGTGATCCCGGTTCGGGTCCGCGCTCGAGCATCAGGGCTGGCAGGATTTCGAGGTTGGTGTAGAGCGTCTGTCCGTGCAGGGCATGCGCCAGGGTGGGCGGCAGGCGCGTTTCGGTCTGTTCGTCAGCGAACCTGGGATCCGTTGCGCCGAGCTGCAGGTCCGTGACCAAACCGTAGAACTGCCAGTCGCCGCTGGGGATGACGACGAAGGCGCCCTCCTGCACCTCCTGCGCGGGGACGGTCAGCCGGGCACGGAAAGATTCTTTTAGTCCGCCACCGACGATGTAGCCAATGGATTTTTGATTATCGTTCATACTCAGCTCTCCTGAATCCGCTTGTTTGCAAGAGCGACATATTTTTCATTGATCTCATAACCTATATAACTCCGCCCACTCTTCACCGCTGCAATCGCCGTTTGCCCGCTGCCCATGAAAGGGTCGAGCACAACTTCTCCTTCGAAGGAATAAAGCTGGATCAGCCGCCCCGGCAGCTCGACCGGGAACGGGGCGGGGTGACCGATCTTGCGCGCCGGTTCGGCGGACATCGCCCAGACGGATTTGTTGTATTCCAAGAATTCATCGCGACTGATGGTGTTTTCCCTTGTAGCGGGGTTTTGGCGCTTGAAGGTGGCTTTGCTGAAGATCAGGATGTACTCGTGTACGTCCCGCAAGATGGGGTTACTCGCTGATTTCCAACTGCCCCAAGCCGTGGATGGGGAGGCGCTGGCAGCCTTGTTCCAGATGATTTCGCCACGCATCAGGAATCCGAGAGAGATAGCTTGTTCCGCGATGAAGGCATGCAGAGGGATGTAAGGCTTGCGGCCCAGGTTCGCCACGTTGATGCACATCCGCCCGCCGGGGACCAGGACGCGCAGGGTTTCTTTCCAGACGCGTAAGAGGAAGGCCAGATATTCATCGATAGTTAAATCCTCATCGTATTCCTTGCCGACGTTGTAGGGTGGCGATGTGACCATAAGATGCACTGAGCAGTCTGGGAGTTCGGTCATCAGCTCTGCGGTGTGGCAAAAGATGAGATCGAGCGATTCGGTTGGGATGGGGTTTTCGACGTAGGGCACATCCTGCCCCTGCGGTTGGTTGTTGTAGAGTTTCCCGGCATAGAAAGCCGAGGAATCATGTCCTGCCCGACCCGGGGAACCAAATGAGCTTGTTTTTGTGTTTTTTCGTTTTACCGTCATGGTTCTCTACTACTTTGTTACGAAAAAAAAAGGAGGGATAGTGACATGATGCCATAGTGATTAAGCACTGATTTCACCAAGCGCACCCAATACGGACATTAGCGTGGGGTAATCGTCGCGCAGCAGGGTAATCAATTCGCGTGTGGCCGCCTCAATCCATGTTTCGTTTTTTGTTTTGGACTTCACATCCAGGATATGCGTGGCCAGCACTTCGCCGATCGGAAAATCCTTGGCTTGCAAGATATGCCGGAAGTACCCGAAATGACCCGCGCTTGTGAAGCGCGCCAGTTCGGAATCCGTGCATAAGTAGATGACATCCAGGCTGAGGGGGGGACGGGGTGGCAGGAGGTGGGAAATCATCCCGCCCTGCTCGTAACCTACCGCCAGAACCGACATCTCGACCGGTACGATGCGCCGCTCGCGGTTGTCATGCATCACCTCTGGGTTGACATTACCAGCTGTGACAAGTTGGCGCACCAGCCCGTCGTCCTCAATGTGGATGTCGGTAACCAGACCGTAGACGCTGAATTCCTTGTCCAGCGGGACGCGTAAGAGCGCACCCAGCGCCGGGGCTTTCAACTGTGAAACCGAGCAACCGACTACGAAGCCGGTTGTGCTCGAGCGAAGGAGATAACCAATCTGGATTGAGTCTGTCATTTTGTCCTCGTTGTTCCCGGAAGATCCTTCGCCGACTGTTTGTTCGACCCTTCCTCTATCTCGGCGCCGGATCGGCGCAGTTCCAGTTCCAGCATCTGCTCCACCTGCCGCTTCTCCTCGTACTTAACCACTGCAATCTCGTGGGCGCGGTGCAGAATGTACGGATAGGGACGCGCCCCCATCACCCAGCATTGCTGGAGCAGGGCAGCGTGCAGGATATTGAGTTTGACGGAATCTTCCGCCACCCACCTGGGGAACTCGACCCGTACCAGCGATGGATGCTTCGTATCGCCGACGTTCAGGTAGAAAAAGTGCAGGGCCAGGTCACCGGTGTAATGCAGGCGTGAACTGGATTGCAGCCCGAACACCGCCGAGCGATACCCGCCGTGTAAGAAACTGAAAAGCCAGCGGTCGGTCACTCCGCGCAAGTTGTGCAGTTTGCGGATGTTTTTGTACTCCTCATCGCTGGAGAGCTGGGCGATTTCCAGTGTGCGGACGACCAAGTCTGCGCCGGGCTTATCCACATAGCCGGCGACAGTCACATTATTGGCTTGTAACTGCGACAGGATGGATTTATGGATTTCAAGATTTTTACGGTAATCGCCCTCGCCGCCGTTTTTCGCCCCCCACAATTCAACAGGACCATCGGTCAGCGCAATGAGAGGAGCTGGGTAATCCGGGACCAGTTCGAGCAGTTTCATCCGCTCAGCGATATCACGGCTCTGCTCGATGGATTCCCCGGTCAGCATCCCGGTTTCGGTATAGAGTTCGTCAGCAAAGAACAGGCTGCTATCTGTGAATACAGCGGGTGGTTGTCCGGAACCGGGCTGGATGGCGATGGCTCCCACGTTGACCATCGAATACAGGATCGAAGCATGCCGGTCGGGGAGGATCTGCGACCCATCCGCGGCGAGCAGGGTGACTGAGTTTTGTATAGCTGGTTCCGGGTTGGACGCATCGAGGCGATCCTCCAGCGGAAGGGCGCAGCGTATATTGGAGTCGGCCTGGCGGGCGCGTTCCACTTTATCGCGCAGCTCCGAAGTATTGTTCGCCCAGGAATCCAACAATTGATGGGCGCGCTCATGCAGTCCACCCAGGTGTTCCTGGCGCGTCCGCGCTCCCATCCCGATTTGTGTGATCTTGTCAAAAACCTGCTCGAAGTTAATCGCCATCGTCCATCCTTGCCGTCCATAAAGCATTTCGTAGAACATTTGTCTTAGATTGTACAGGCAAACCAGTGAAAAAACAAGTACCTTAGCCAGGCTCTCTGGAATCGCAGTTGTGATCGGAAACATGGAGTGGCGATAAAAATGGACCAAAAAACATCTCTCGGTCTTCCTTCGGGTGATTGCCAGAATATATGCTTGCTCCCTTCGCAATCGACCCGTCCACAAGCACAAACAATGGTATACTCTTTTTATCAGTTTTATATTGGATAACTGGTTTTGTGTGGTGCACTGGCCGCCGACCCTGTTTTGGGGCTGGTGGTCATTTTTAACCGGCTGTGCCGGAGAGAGCAGTAAAAAAAATGGACGTTAAATTGTATGTAGGGAACCTGGCCAAATCAACCACCTCGGAAGAACTGAAAACTCTGTTTTCGCAAGCCGGGACAGTCACTGCGGTTGATGTAATCAAAGATCGTGACAGCGGCCAGTCGAAAGGCTTTGCTTTCATCACGATGACTGCGCAAGCCGATGCGGACAAGGCAATCAGCATGTTCAACGCATATTCCCTCAGCGAACACGAGTTGAAGGTGAACATTGCCAAGCCGAAAGTAGAGCGCTAGACCGCATCGGGCTGCGTCTCTTTGAGCAGATCCCATTAAACATGGACGCAAAATCCCGTCGTGAGACGGGGTTTTGATTTAATAGTTTCCTGATTTCCGCTTTATAATCCCTGTAGCATGCCCCATTACGACCTGTGCCTCGCCTGGAACTGGGAATACGACCGAGATTTCGTCCATCGGCTTGAAGCCGCTTGTCAGAGAATTGGCCTGACCTTCTTTTCGGTCACGCCGGAGAATTTGGATTCCACTCTGGTGGGGCTTTCCAGCAAGGAAATCTCGTTCGCCGCGTTCCTCGACCGGGCCTCAGAATCCGATCCCTGCTTCGCGCTGCTGATGGAGAGGGTGGTCCAATCCCATGTTTTCAGAATCAATCCCCAGGAACTAACGGTCTGGTCCGCGGATAAAGCCACCATGCACTTGGAATTTGTCAGCCGCAGCTTGGATACGCCCTACACCATCCTGCTTTCCCCAGCCAATGAGCAGCCATGCCTGCCGTCGCTTGACCTGAGCCTGCTTGGTGGACAGTTTGCCATCAAACCCGCCTCCTTGGGTGGCGGGGAAGGCGTGGTGCTGCAGGCGACATCACTGGAACAGGTGCTTTCCGTCCGCCAGCAATACCCTTACGAGAAATACCTCCTGCAGGCCCAGGTTACACCCCAGATGTTGGATGACCGCCCGGCATGGTTTCGCGTGCTGGTTTGCGACGGGGCGGTCTATCCCTGCTGGTGGGATCAGACCACTCATATCTATTCGCGCCTGACATCGGAAGAACGCTTTCGTTTCGGGTTGCACAATCTTTATGAGGTTTCATACCGCATCGCCCAGGTCTGCCGCTTGGACTTGTTCTCGACCGAGATCACGCAGACGACGGAGGGCTTCTTTCTGGTTGTGGATTATGTCAACGATCCGCTGGACTTGCGCCCGCAATCAAAAAACGTGGATGGGGTCCCGGATGCCATCGTGGATAATATTGCCGGCCGGTTGGCGCGGCTGGTCGAACGAAATATCAGGAGCGGGGCAACTTAATTCCCTAAATCAATATTTCGTCCTTGCGAAATTTCACCGATAGATGTTTTCTGCATAGTGCCCCTGCAACCGTGATTAACTCTCCGAAGCGCAGAGGGGCTTCTTCATCTTAGCGATCTACATCCCTTCGGTGAGGTTTGAAATCATTTAAGCCTCACCCTGTCGCGACTCTTGACACACATGCACGTTAATAGTGTATAATAAACAAATATCCTACTATATCAATAGACTTTATAGAATAGTAAGTATAACCTATGCGTCTTTCCAAACGTGGTGAATACGGTTTACGTGCAATGATTTTCCTGGCGGAGACCACCAACCTGGATAATCCAAATCCGATCCTGCAGATCAAAGATATCTCCAGGCGCGCAAATATTCCGCTCAAGTTCCTCGAACAGATTTTGCTCACACTAAAGAATGCCGGCCTTCTGCAAAGCAAAATGGGATTTGGCGGAGGCTATTACCTGGCTAAATCTCCGTCCGAAATCAGTCTGGGTTATATTGAGCGTGTGCTGGATGGTCCCTTGGCTCCCATTCGTTGTGTCAGCCAGATGGCATACGAATCCTGTGATTGCCCGGATGAACAAACCTGTGGCCTGCGGATGGTGATGGGAGACGTCCGAAATGCGATCGCAGGGATCCTGGACAATACCACCCTGGGCGACGTTTCCAATCGGATCACGGCAGTTCGAGAACATCGGGATAAATCCGGCTAGAAATAACTGCTGTCTGATTTCGATTGCATAAAACCAAGCAAAGTCTTCTAATATTGTTGACTTTATACCTTATCAGGAGGTAGATCCCATATGATGCAACAAGTATATCGTTCCTACCTGGCCATTCTTTTGGTAACTCTTTCGGTGAGTGCTTGCAGGACAAAACCACAGGCCAGCGAGGCTGGCGGACTGAATGGCACAATTACTGTTTCGGGGGCATTCGCCCTCTACCCGATGATGACGATCTGGGCCGAAGAGTTCCAGAAAGCCAACCCGGGTGTCCAGTTCGATATTTCAGCTGGCGGCGCAGGCAAGGGTATGACTGACACTCTCTCCGGAGCTGTGGATATCGGCATGGTCTCGCGCGCTGTGAAGACCGAGGAAGAAGCCCAGGGGGCTTTTGCTGTCGGAGTTGTTAAGGATGCAGTCTTTCCGGTTGCCAATTCGAATAACCCGGTTATTGCCGATATCATGGCAATAGGGATGAAGCAGGAAACGTTGCGAAAGATATTTATCACTGGCGAGGTCAAGACTTGGGGCGAAGTGGTTGGAAAACTGGAAATCACAGAACTGATCCATGTATATACCCGCTCCGACTCCGCTGGCGCGGCTGATGTTTGGGCACAGTATTTGGGGGGTACGGGACAGGCTGATCTGCAGGGCATTGGCGTGAATGGAGACCCTGGACTGCTGGATGCAGTGATAAACGACCCGCTTGGAATCGGGTACAATAACCTTGGTTACGTTTTTGATCAGACGACTGGCGGATTGCCTAGTGGAGCAATGGTGGCCCCACTTGATATTAACGGGAATGGCATGGCTGACCCGGATGAGGTTCTGACCACCCTGGCCGGTGCGACTGACTCCGTTGCCAGCGGCAGGTACCCATCCCCTCCGGCGCGCGTTCTCAATCTCGTAACGAAAGGGAAACCCTCGGGGCTGGTCCAGGGCTTAATTCTTTGGATCTTGACAGACGGGCAGAGGTTTGTCCCCGAATCCGGCTATATCGAACTCCCGCCGGATCTGATTGCCGAAGCGCTCGCCAAGGTAAAATGATCCAGTCCAAATCTTTATCCGCAAGGGAAAGCCAGTCTGAACGGCTTTCCCTTGCTGTACGCCTCCGAAGTGATAAATTTGCCCGATGGGTATTTATTATTCTTTCTATCATCCCGGTCGTCCTGGCGCTGCTCATATTCGGCATGTTAGTATTCAAATCCTTGCCGATCATGAAAGTAAACTCCATCTGGCAGCTGCTCACCGGTCAGGTCTGGAAACCGGAGGAAGGGCTGTTTGGGTTCTGGCCTTTTATCACCGGGACCATCTGGGTGACCCTGACGGCTCTATTGATTGCCGTACCACCCAGCCTGCTCACGGCCATATACCTGTCAGAATATGCCGGTCGCAGTTTACGGACTGGTATGAAACCGCTGCTTGATCTGCTGGCTGCCATTCCGTCGGTCGTCTATGGTGTGTGGGGAACGCTTGCCATTGTACCGTTTATCCAAAACAAACTTGGACCTTTCGTACGGCAGCATCTTCCCAATATCCCCATTCTCAACAGTGACAACCCGACCGGTTTCGGCATCCTGGCCGGAGCAATCGTACTCGCAATCATGATCACACCTTTCATCATAGCAATTCTTTTCGAGATCATGAACAATCTTCCCAAAGGCCTGAAGGATGCCTCTCTGGCACTTGGAACAACAAAACTACAGACGATCCGCTGGGTGGTTTTCCCCCAGGCTCTGCCAGGGATTATCGCCGCGATCGGCCTGGGTGCCTCCCGCGCTCTCGGAGAGACGATGGCTGTCCTGATGGTGGTCGGAAATGTAGCCCGGGTCCCCCATTCCCTCCTGGATGCAGCCTACCCACTCCCGGCCCTGATCGCCAACAACTATGGAGAAATGATGTCCATTCCGCTATATGATGCAGCGCTGATGACCGCCGCATTGATTCTGCTCGTGATCATCCTGCTATTTAATGTTACTTCCACGATGGCTCTCCAGAGTGTATTGGGAAAGAAGGGCGCATGAAGAAGCGATGGGCGAAACGCCATATTGCCGAGGCAATATTCAGGTTGATAGCGCACGTCTCCTTTGTCCTCGTCGCTGGAAGCCTTGCGGTTATTCTATGGACGATTATCAGCAAAGGATTCCCAGCTATTAATTGGACAATGCTGACCCAGGCGCCAAAGGGCGGTTATTACCTCGGCAAGGAGGGGGGTATATTGAATGCCATCCTTGGCTCCCTTTACATGGCAGCAGGAGGTACACTGCTAGCATTCATCATTGGTCTTCCCATCGCTCTGTACCTGGAAACCTATCTGCGCAATTCACCATGGGCACGATATGTGCGCCTGACGCTGGATGTTCTATGGGGCATCCCCTCCATTGTTTACGGCGCTTTTGGATTTATTTTTATGCTCGCAATTGGGATGCGCGCCTCCTTATTGGGGGGGATCATAGCATTGACGCTGCTCGAACTGCCCATCCTGACCCGTGCAATGGACGAGGTCATTCGGATGCTCCCTCGAGACCTGGAGCAGGCTGCCCTCGCGCTTGGTTCCACCCGCCTTGAAGTGGCATTGCGTGTGGTCACGCGTCAAATGCTGCCTGGGATCGTGACAGCCATCCTGCTCGCCTTTGGGAGAGGCATCGGCGATGCGGCTTCGGTACTTTTTACGGCAGGGTATACTGACAGAATTCCGACCTCCTTGTTCAGACCGGCAGCTTCGCTCCCGCTGGCGATCTACTTCCAGTTGAGTATGCCTTACCCGGAAGTCCAACAACGTGCCTATGCAGCCGCCCTGATCCTGACGGTCATTGTACTTATCACCAGCCTCGGCTCCCGCTGGATCTCAAGCCGGCTGAGCAAAAACGTAATCCAATAGCTGTTACCCTGTTCTTTTTTGCGAAAGACGATTTATGGATGCTCACATAAAAATAGTCGATTTCCATGTGCGTTATGGGGAACATACAGTCCTGGAGAAGATAAACCTGGAGATCCCGAAACATCAGATCACCGTCATCATGGGACCATCCGGATGCGGAAAGACCACTCTGCTCAAAGGCATGAACCGTTTCCTGGAATTGGTGGAAGATGCGCACGTAAAAGGGCAGGTATTGATCGACGGGGAAGATATTTACGACCCGGTCATGGATGTGACGGAAATTCGGAAGAAGATTGGCCTGTTGGCCCAGCATCCCTATCCGCTGCCGATGCCCATCTATGACAATGTGGCTTACGGTTTGCGGATCCACCAGATGTGCAAGAATGGCAAAGAGATGGACGAGCAAGTTCGTCATTTCCTCCAGGAAGCCGGCTTATGGGAGGAGGTCAAAGACCGCTTGCACAAACCAGCTTCTGGCCTGTCCATCGGGCAGCAGCAACGTCTCTGCCTGGCGCGCGGTCTGGCGATCAAACCGGAAATCCTGCTGGGGGATGAACCGACTTCCGCCCTCGACCCGATCTCTGCACAACACATTGAAAAGCGCCTGCTTTCCCTCAAAGCGGAGTACACAATTGTTCTCGTCACGCATATTCTGCGCCAGGCCAAACGGTTGGCCGACCATGTCGTCTTCATGTATCTCGGGGAGATGGTAGAATGTGGTCCGGCGCGTGAAGTGTTCGAGAATCCCCGTCAGGAACGGACACGTGCTTACCTTGCTGGACAATTTTGACGTCCGGGAAAGGAGTAAAACCCATTCGCAAGAACAAGGCTGACGGCCATCCGTCAAAAAACGAAAAGCTGCAGTCAAGAACCTCAGAACGGAGAAATCCCGGGTTTCTGGAAGATTGGCAGCCACTTCAGGCAGGGAAGGGGTTTTGTGTCTGGTTTACGGGGCTGAGCGGGTCCGGAAAATCCACGACCGCCGAAGCGCTCCTCCCCATGCTGCTCGAGCGCGGTCGGAAGGTGACTTTTCTGGATGGTGATATCGTCCGTACGCATCTTTCCAAAGGCTTGGGTTTTTCGCGAGAAGACCGCGATACGAACATTCTCCGCATCGGATTTGTTGCTTCAGAAATTGTCCGACATGGAGGGGCGGTGATCACTGCAGCGATCAGCCCTTTCCGGGCAACGCGCTACGAAGTTCGAAAAATGGTGGGTAATGATCACTTTATCGAAGTGTACATTAATACACCGATCAGCATATGCGAACAGCGTGATGTCAAAGGACTATACGCCCGGGCGCGCCGCGGTGAAATCGCCGGTTTTACCGGTATCGATGACCCTTATGAATCTCCTTTGAACCCGGAGATTATTCTGGACACGGTGTGTAATGAGGTCGAGCGGAATGCTCAAAAAATTATCGCTTATTTGGAAGAAATTGGTTTTTTGTAGAATGATTAGAGGGGAAATCCCACAACTTTGCGCGTTCCTCACAGCGGTTATTTTCGGTAGTAAAATGATTATCAAGAGAGGTAATTAGACTTTGGCAAGCACTTCCAGAATAAACAGCAAGCTATTCATATGGTACGCAGGCGTTTCACTGGCAGAAGGTCTGCTGGTCATGTTTTGGATCGCAAGTATTCCCGCAGATCCAAAAAATGCACTGGTTGCTGGACTTTCGCTAAGGCGTTTGTTGCTGCTAGGCAGTACAGGTTTTGGACTATTGGCCATAGCTTACCTGCTAATTGCATCCATGCGCAATCAGCGGGTAGAACAACTGATTTCCGGTTGGATGGAAAAAAAGGCATTTGGACGACTGAGCAGCCTTATCGGGATGGCATTGGCACTCATAATCCTGATACCATTGGCTGATCGGGGAAAATGGTTTGCATTGTATGAACGGATCCTGCCGCTGATGTCCTGGATCTGTCTGCTGGCATTGCAATGGTCCGCTCTGGTACTGGCTGCAGGTGGAAGATTTGCAGCGAGAGTAAAGGATTGGGTGCTCAACAGGGTCGAAAAGTCACGCTGGGTCATTCTAATCTGCATGGTATTCCTGATAGCCAGTTATTTCCTGTCCACATTGCTTTATCCCATTGGTATAAAGGAGGTCTACTGGTGGGAAACCGGAGTGCCAATTTTGGGCTGGCAGATAATTCTTAGCGTGGTCATAGGTCTGACCTACTATAAAATTGATAATTGGATCAAAGGAAATTTGGGTAGGAAAACCGACATCACCATTTTCATGCTGATATTCATTTCATGCGGTCTTTTATGGGGCTTCAGCCGGCTTAATCCAAGTTGGTTCAACCCATGGCCCGTCCCACCCAATAATACTTATTATCCGTATAGTGATGCAGCAGTATTTGACCTGCAAGCCCAATCCACACTGGTGGGATTGGGCTTTAATGTTGGTTCACCGTTGGACCGCCCGTTCTATCCGATGTTCCTTGCGATTATCCACCTCATCAGCGGGCAAGATTATGCGAATAATATGATGTTACAGGCCTTCTTGTTCGGCCTCTTCCCGGCCATTGTTTATTTGATTTGCGTTGAATTGGGCTCACGGAGCTGGGGGCTGATGACAGCGTCGGCCATCAGCTTCTTGGGAGCCAATGCCATCCAGGCCAGCAACCTGCTTGATTCATCCAATCCAAAGCAGATATTGACCGAATTCCCGCTGGCGATCATGCTCAGCCTGGTACTCTACCTTTCCATAAGATGGATGAAACGCGGGGCGCACTCGGGCATTTATGCCTGCATCATAGGTGGAATGCTGGCAGCGGCAGCCTTTGTACGCTACAGTGCCGTGCCATTGCTTCCCATTTGGATGATCGTGGCAGTTATTAAACACCGACCGGCATATAAAAAAGGTCTGCTTGAGGCTGTCTTGATCGTCGTAGGTTTCCTGGTATTCACCGCACCCTGGTACACCCGTGATGTTCTGGCTGGAAGGTCATTTGGGATCCCATTTTCAGGTAAGGTCCTGTTCGTCATTCAAAGCCGCTACTTACCCATTGAAATCACTACACCTCCCAAAATCAAAACCACGCAAATGTCAGCTTCACCGGTAGCGGGAGATAGCGGCTCTGTCCAACCGACTGCAAGTGCGCCCAGTATTGATCAAACAGATATTGTTACGCAGGGAGAATACATCATTGCCCGTCAAAACAAACCTTTCTTGAACTGGTTCACGTCTCACCTGGTTCATAATCTGATGAGCTCGATCTTAATACTGCCAACCTCAGTGGAGACCGCTTCGCTAAAAACCAGCCTGGACCTCGGTGGAGAGGTCTGGCACCCGGGATGGAACGGGTCATTACCCCCATTCAGATTTATTATGCTTTTGTCGCAGTTTCTTATCCTATCGGCAGGATTCGGTGCTCTCGTTCGAAGGGATAAAACTAGCGCTGTAATCGTAATTCTATTATTTGGAGGTGTACAAACAGCCAATGCACTCGGACGGACCTCAGGAGGCCGGTACATTGTCCCGGTTGATTGGTTGGTACTGTTGGTCTATTTTGCAGGGCTTCTGTATCTAATGGGGAAGCTGGATCCCAATGAAAATATTGTGAGTGGAAATAAACCAGGAAGAATCGATGGTTGGAGACAGTTGGTGGTAACCTTCGCAGCCATTTTGTTTATCGGGGCACTGCCAGTGTTATACGAAAGATTATCCATTGCACTATTTTCACGCCAGGAGAATATTCTAACAGTGGAGCAACTTGCAGACCTTCCTGGGAGCAATATTTCTAATCAGGATTTAATCGAGATCGGTCAATTCATCGGCAAAAAGCCATCTAGATTAATTCAGGGGGTGACAATTTACCCGAAACGACAATATCTCAAGGATGCTAACAACATTCCCAAGACCTTGAGAAATATTGATCAGGACACATACTTGTTTTTCAATCTTATCAAACCAGGGGAATATTTAACTGCGTATTTTTCATATCAAGGTGAAATTGACATCCAGAACCTGGACCAGGTTTATCTGATCGGCTGTAGAAATGGAATGAGGATCATTGTTCGGGATATGGTCGTCATTCAACCTGATCAAACCAGGTTCCTACATTCAAATATCCGTATTGATTCGTGCAACAGGTAATTGGCTGGAGTTTCTGTGAATTTTGGGTGTTGCAAATTTATTGATTTTTTTTTAAAGCCAGGGTTTCAAAACACCTTAGTAGTATAATTCCGCCGACATATTATTGCCCTTACACCGGGATTGAACGATGAATAAACGCAAAAAGAATGAAATCGATGAAATTGTTGTGGAACCACAGCACGGCTGGTTCCAATTTCGGGTTAAGGAGCTGTGGGACTTTAGGGAGTTACTATACTTTTTTATCTGGCGCGACATTGCAGTGCGTTATAAGCAAACCGTATTAGGCGCCGCCTGGGCCATCATTCAGCCAGTGATGACGATGGTTATTTTCAGCATCATCTTTGGGAGATTAGCCAAATTACCCTCGGATGGTATTCCCTACCCGATCTTCTCCTATACGGCATTACTGCCCTGGGGGCTCTTCTCGACCGGGCTGGGTGCTGCAACCGGTAGTTTGATCGGTAATCAGAACATGCTCACCAAGACGTACTTCCCCCGCCTGATACTGCCAATATCAGGTGTTCTGAGCGGGTTGGTGGATTTTGGGCTCTCCTTCCTGGTCTTACTGGGAATGATGCTTTTCTACCATATTCCTTTCACCTGGCGGATCCTTGCATTGCCGGTATTCATTTTGCTTGCACTTATAACAGCCATGGCAGCCGGGATGTGGCTGGCGGTATTTAATGTGCGCTTCCGTGATGTTAAGTTTCTAACGCCATTCCTGATGCAATTTTGGCAATATGCCACACCCATTGCATATTCCATTTCATTGATCCCTGAGAAATGGCGGACGATCTATGGATTGAATCCCATGACCGGTGTCATCGGTGGGTTTCGCTGGGCCATGCTTGGGCAATCATTTAGTCTGGGGCCGATCGTGATCGTTTCCATTGTTGTCGTAATTATATTATTCTTGAGCGGGCTTGTATTTTTCCAGCGCAATGAAAAAACCTTCGCGGACTTGGTATAACCATGAGCGGATACGTCATTCGGGTTGAAAACATCAGCAAGAAATACAGGATTCGCACCACCAAGATAAAGAAAACGCGTTATTTAAGGGATTTTATCCAGGAATATTTTTCTAAACGTATTCATACTCTGGGTGGAAAAGTGGGATTAACCCCCAAAAAAACTGAGAACATTTCTTCCACTCGGATCTTTTGGGCATTACAAGACATTACCTTTGATGTTCATGTTGGCGAATCGATTGGGATTATCGGCAGGAATGGGGCCGGGAAGAGCACTTTATTGAAAATCATATCGCGTATCACCTCACCATCGTCCGGGAAGATTCGATTGCGGGGACGGGTGGGGTCCTTATTAGAGGTAGGAACCGGGTTCCATCCAGACCTGACAGGGCGCGAGAATGTCTATCTGAACGGCGCGATCCTGGGGATGCGGCGCCAGGAGATCAGTAAAAAGTTTGATGAAATTGTAGCCTTCTCAGAAGTTGAAGAGTTCGTGGATACCCAGGTCAAATACTACTCCAGCGGTATGAAAATGCGTCTGGCATTTTCAGTGGCTGCCCATCTTGATCCGGAGATCATGCTGGTGGATGAGGTATTGGCAGTGGGCGATATTGCCTTTCAGCGCAAAAGCCTGAATAAAATGAGCAATGTGATCAGCGGTGGAAGAACCGTGCTGTTTGTTAGCCATAATATCGCAGCGGTGCGCGCCCTCTGCCAGAAGGCCATTTACCTTGAGAAGGGCAGGATCCATTCCATCGGAAAGGTTGATGAGGTGGCAAAGGCTTATCTCAATTCAAAAGAGAAGCAAACGTCCGAACACAAAATCAACCTTTCCGATGGAATGGATCCT
>Ga0315273_10000057_pt1 | contig 93442 bp, 89 predicted proteins | sample YL17G02_0_MG_FD_205753 | JGI IMG/M metagenome (GOLD analysis project Ga0315273, IMG submission 205753) | Sediment microbial communities from Yellowstone Lake, YNP, Wyoming, USA - YL17G02_0 | ecosystem: Environmental > Aquatic > Freshwater > Lake > Sediment | place: USA: Wyoming | collected... | reverse complement strand
ACACCCCCATGGTGATGATGTAGGCGCGCTGCTCCTCCCCCTGCCTGCGGGTTCATGCTGGCCACGTGCCTGTACTCCATGACCACCACGTAGGTGTTGATGCAGGGCAGCAGCCAGGTCCTTGATCTCCTGCTGGGTGATCATGCCCTGCCCTGCCTGCGCCGTGCCCGTAGCCTCAGCCTGTAGTCCACGATCTGCCTAAGCTGGCGCAGCCGATAGGGCCGCAGGGCCCGGGCCTGTTCGCCCGGGTGCAGCAGCCGGTCCAGCTCAGTCAGGGGTAGGGCCACCAGGCGGGCCGCAGGGCCCGGGTGACGGGGCGCTCCTCGAGGGGCGCCCCTTCTACAACTTCAGCTTCAGCCATGCAGCTACGGCAACGCCGAGCCGCACTCGGGGCAGATCTTCGCCGAGAGCACCGCTCCGGTCGTTGCATCATCTGCCCAATTCGGTGAGCTGGGGTTCATTTTGTTGACCAGCTCGCAATGAACTTTTGCCCAAGCCACGCCCTCGGCGTACGTCGGGATAACCTCGCTGCCCGGATCGGAGACATCGCGGGTGTAGAGCGTGGCGCCGGCGTTATTCTTGATTCTGATAGTTCGCATACCCTCCTCCTTATGGCGCTTGCACCGTTATGGTGGACGGTGCGGGGATGGTTTTCGAGCAGGTGCTACAGGTCGAAGTCCCGCTATAGGTGATCGTCCAGACACCGCCGGCGCCGTCCCGGATGCGAAGCTGCGCGCCGGTCTTGTACCTGGTGGTGAGCTCGGCCACCTTCGAGTAAATGGCCGCGTCCTCGGTGGCGATCACGGCCGCGTCTTGTTTGAGGGTCACGGTGCAGGCCATGTTAGTCCTCCTTCCCTTCGGCCGCGGCTTCGAGCTGCGCGGCCCGGGACTCCAGATCTTGCAGGGTGCGGGCGATGCCGGCGGCGATGATGGTCGTCGCGCTGCTGAAATCCGAAGCCGCATTCTCGCCGGACCGTGGCGGTCTGTCGAACTCCACCCCCCGGATGAACTTATGCGCCGCAGGTAGCACCTGAGCCGGGCCAGACAGGCCAGCGGCGAGGGCGACGGTGCGCAGCGCGGAGGAGGTCGCGTCGTAGCCAACCAGTGCGATCCGCAGGTCGCTCAAGACCGCGTCGATCTTCAGCCGGCGGGCCCCAAGGCTCTCAATCAATTGGCCGCCCTGCTGCGCTCGCTCCCGGGCCTGCGCGAGGCGGGCAGCCGCTTGCTCGCGGGCCTGCTGGCGGGCTTCCTCGCCCTCGGCCCAGCGGACCTGTTCGTCAAGCGCGTCGCGCTGTTCACGGAGAGCTTCTAAAGTCTGTATTTTCGCCATCATCTTTCCTTTCATCGTTTGCCCGCCCCGGGGCGCCCAGGAGGGGCGCCCGTAGGCGGACGTGGTGTTCATCCCCAGACGGTCAACGCTCTGCGCTCATCTTGCACATCCACGGCGGACGGCAAGGGGGCGCGCCTCGTCAACGCGTTTTTCAGGAGCCGCAAATAATGTATCGAGTACCTCGGCTGGCCTTCGGGACCTTCCGGCTGGAGGGTCAGGAACTTGCCGGAGGCGCCGATGCCGTCCAGGATTTTGCTCAAATCCTGATCGCTCACTTCACGCGGCACCTCGCGAACCTCCAGGTTTTCCACAACCGCGTAGCCAGCGCGTGCCGCACCCTGCGGAACGTGAACATATCGAAGGTTCATCTTTTTCTCCTTTCCAGTTTACACCAGCGCCGTCTTGGTGATTCCCTTGCGGAAATCCACCAGGGACGCCACACCTACGCGCACATCCACGACGACCCCGATGGGGTCAGCGTTGGTCGCTGACATCGCGATGGTCCCGTCGTCGGTGGCGTACACGTAGTCGCCTACATCCGCCTGCGCCGCCGAGGCGAAGGGGATCCACACCTTGCCGATCTCGATCTCTGCGACGGTGGCCGGTGAAGCCGGCGCGACGACGCCCTTCGTGAGGACGCCCGCGAGCTTGCCGTAGGCCGCGGTGTCCGCTGCCTTGATCGCCAGCCCGCCCGCTGCCGTGAAGCAGAGGATCGAGCCCTTGTAGTAGGTGATGCTCGCCGTGAGCGTCACCCGGATTTTCTCCGAGAGACCGGAAACTTCTACCGCACGATCTGCTGAGAGTGCCATCTTACTTCCCTCCCTTCTGCGGCGTGAGACCCCAGGCTTCCGTCATGCGCGCGATTTCGCCCTCCACTTCTGCAGCCGAGGGCAGCGGTCGCGGATCGCGGTGCGCGTGCATGTTGACCGCGATATCCTCCTCGAGCTGCGCGATGTCTAAGCCCATCCGGCCGACCACCTCTGCCGCGCGCGGGCTCAGGGCTTGGGCCAGCGACAAGCGCTGCGGTGCGGCCGGAGCGGTGAAAGCCGCGAGCCTTTTACGGTTCACCGCCTGCATGGCGCGGCCCAACGCTTCGGTGGGCGTCCGGGGGGCGCGCAGGCCCTTCGCCCTCTGAGAATCTTCCAGGTCCTCTGAGACCCGGCCTCTGTTTCGAAAACGGTCCATTGCGAGTGCCATGACTATGGCCCTCCCTTTTCAAAAATTGGAAACCTGGCCAACGGCCAGGGAATGCATTGCTCTTTTCGCGTCCCGGCGATACTCGCACTTGCGCTTCGTCGCCGCGTGTGAAGCCAGCACCGGCAAGCCGCTGCGCGGGATGAAAAGTTGGCCGTCGACAACAACGCTCGGAACCCAGCCGCGGACGGCAACGTGGCGCATGTGACCCGGACGCCCGCCAACGAGCCGCGTGGCGACTTCGAGGGGATACAGGTCATCTTCCATTGGGATTTCCTCCTTGGCTGGGCTCGCTGCCGGCGGCAGCTCTTCGGCGCTATGGGGCGGGTCGGCGTCCAGGCCGCACGCGGCGCACACGGGGATCAACGCGGCCTCCAGCTCCTCGATGCCCGAAAGGACGCCGGCCACGATCCGCGCGCCGAGGGCCAGGCGGCAGCGGTACTCCAGGGTGACCAGGACCTTGAGGGTCAGGGCCAGGTCTTCGGTGCGGACCAGGGAAGCGGGGAGCGCGGCCACCGCCGCCTCCAGCGGGGTGAGGCTGTTGGTCATCGCCCCGCCCCCCGCATAGAGCCGGCTATGCGTTCGCCTGGCCCCCGGTAGTGCAGGCTGGTTTCGGCATCAGCCGTTGCATCCGCCAGATCATCTCTCGGGTCTACGATCGTTCCGTGTTGTATCGCCAGCCGGCGGAACTGCGACCAGCTCAGCTGCACGTCTCTCGTCAACACGATGCGCTCCAGCAACCTCGAGATCCCCCGGTTGTGGCGGCAATAGCTCAACGGGGCATCCGGCACGGATAAAATGTGACCGTCCAACTCCAAGCGCAGCTCCTGGGTCAGCTCTCGGGCCTTCATCGTGCGGCCTCCTGCCGGCGGCGGGCGCGGGCGGGGTGGGTCGGCGGGCGGCCCCGGCCCAGCAGGGGCAACAGCGGGCGGCCGCGGTCCGGGGGCGGATCGTCGGCGGCCGGCGGATCCTCCGGGAGCGCGGCGGGCCCCTCCGGCGGCAGCTCCACGGGCGGCGCGCCAAGGGGCAAACCGACCGCCGCCTCCAGCGCGCAAAGGCGGCGGCGGATGTCGTGGAGGTTTTGGAAGATGGTACCGATGCAGTCAAGTGCCACCTGATCGATCAGGGCGCGGAATCTCGCCTCGGCACGGACATCGAGCTTTTCGGCCTTGTCCAGCTCCAGCGCGAACTGCCGGGCGAAGCGGGCGATCTCGTGCGCACTGCGGGCGGTCGCCCAGGCCGACTCTAAATCCTGGCGCAGGATGGGGACCTTGTTGCGCTCCAAATCCGCTAAGCCGTTCGCCGCCTGCAGGAGTAGCCGCTGTAGGAAGGCGAGGTTCAGGGGGCGGGACCTGCTCTTGTCCGCGCGGGCCTCCCAGATTGGGCCGGTCTTCGGCGGGCTGGGAGGACAGGGGCGGGAGAAGATGTCATCGTCAACGGGTTCGGTGCTCATGCGGTTCCTCCAGGGGATAGGGTGGCCGCGCTCGCGGCCTGGCCGGCAACGCCGGCACAATCGACGTAGGGTTGAAGCTCTGCGATCTTGTCCAGCAGCGCCAGGTACTCCGGCAGCCGGGCCTCCCGCTCGGCGTAGGGCTTCTGGCTGTCGTCCAGGCACATGCTCAGAGCGTCGGCCTCGGCGACCAGGCGCGCATGCTCGCGGAGGCGGAGCTGGGCCAGGACCTGGGCGCGGTGCTCAGTCAGCGCCTGGCGTTGTTCCTCGGTGAGCCGGTCGGGATCGGAAACGCGGATCCTGTCGCCGACGAGCTCGAGCATGAGGCCAGCCGCGGCCAGGTCGCGGAGAAGATCGGCGGCGGTCATGACACAAAGCCTCCATGTGGATGAGCCGCACCGAACCCCACACACACCCCCTTAAGGGGGGTGTGTTGTTCGGTTCGTTTGTTCGGGCGTTCAAGAGTGCACTTTGTGCGTTTCTGTTCGGTTCTGTTCGTTCTATAGAAGCGTTGTGAGCCCATAGAGTCCTCTTTTCAGTTTAGAGACCTTGCCCCTGGCCATAAGGCGATTGAGCGCCATTCGGGCCGCGTTGTCCGATTTCCCCATGGCCAGGCCGACAGCGGCGGCCGTGCAGCCGCCCGGATTCTGGGAAAGAATGCTCAGCGTCTTTTCCTCATCGGGGGTCAGCCGGTCCGCGCTGATCTCGGTCTCCCCGAGCTTGAATATCCCGTTCTCGAAAACGAACCCAATCACGGCGTCCTTGCCGTGGTTGCCTCCCACGTAGACCCGGCCAGTAGGATCTCCGCGCTTGCCGTCGATGCTGATCAAGCAGTCTGCCTGCGCGACCATGCCCGTGCTACCGATCGGGTTCAGGAAGAAGTCCTCGCGGTCGTTTTTGCCGGTGTGCCAGGAGGCCACGATGGCGGCATTGTTGCGCTTGCCGAGCAGCCGCCATTTCAGGTAGAAGTCCGAGTCGGCGTATTCGTTCAACTTGAAGTAGGGGTCCTTCGGCAGCATCGGCAGGAAGGTATCGAACATCAGGACCCGATAGCCGTACTCCCGAATGGCGCGCTCCGCCGCCTCGAAGGCCTCCTCGCCGCTGGGCCAGCTGTGAATGGCGAATGCGTTCTCTGAGAGCGGGGGCATGGCCTTCCAGCGATCGTGCGTGTCGGATTCGTCCAGTTCGAAGCTGATATACAACACCTTCGCCTGGGTGGCCTTGCGGCCCAGGAAATCCACGCCATCAGCGATGCTGTTCGCCCCCTGCCCCATGAACCAGGATTTGCGCATAGCCTTCTTGCCCACGACCATGATGAAACCCGGGCAGATCAAGCCGTCGATGTACCAGGTGCGGGGTGGAATATCGGCGAGCTGTCGTTCGCGGAAAGAAACGGCCGCGTGCAGGAAATCGCCAGACCGCAGGAAGTCGGCTACCTGCGCCGCGGTCCAGCCTTCCTGGTTCAGGTCCGCGATGTCTCCGCCCTCGCCGAGTTGGGCCGGGGGCTCCAGCACAGTCACGCGGCAGGCGAGGGCCTGCAGCCGGTTCTTGATCTCTTGCATCGCCTCGATGCCGGGCTTGTCCCGATCCGGCCAGAGGATTACGCGCCGGTTCTTGAGCACGCTCCAGTCGACCTTCCCTGCCGCCTTGCAACCGCCCGGCCAGGTCAGGGCGACATGCGGTAGGCCGGCCTCCTGCATGTAAGCGGCGGCCACGTCGGCGCAGCGCTCGCCCTCGACCAGCAGGATCGGTGCATCCGCCGGCGCCGCGGCCAGGGCGGGCAGGTTGTACAGCGGGGCTAGCTTGCCCTTGAAGGGATCTCCGGCGCGGGGTCCTTCGGCGGCCAACGCCCAGGGGATGATCTGTTTTTTGCCGCCCTCGGCTTCGTTGTAGCGGGCGCGAATATAGAGGAGCTGGCCCGCCGCGTTGCGGTAGTCCCAACTCCCCGCGAGCTCGCCCCACTTGCCCGAGGTCCAGGGCGCCCGGGCCGCCGCGTGCACCTCGGCCTCGCGCTCGGGCGGGATCGGGGTGATCCAGCTCGGCGGCTTCTCCTTGCTGCTTTCGGTGTCATCATTCCCCGCGGGGCGCTGTCCGTTTTCGAGCGGCCATAGGCCGCGCTCCTTCAGGGCCGCCAGCACCGCCTCCTGGGAACATCCCGCGAAGCAGTGAAAGAGGATTTTGCCGTTGGTCTCGCTGATGCTTAGGGATGGGTCAGGATCGTTGTGACCCGGGCAGTGGACTTTCACCCCAGCGCCGGAGGGCCCGCCGCCCAGGACCTTGACGAATCGATCGAGGGCGGCGCTCACAGCCGGCTCCTTAAACCGTCTTGATTTCCGGGAGCAGCGTGTGCTATATTATTCGCAGGACGCGCGAAAGCGCATCCTGCGGCGTTCGCGGCGGCCCCTGGCGAGAGGGTCGCCGCATTTTTTTTCGCGGCGGACACGGGAGCTACCCTTGGGCTTTGCGCGCCGCGGCCTGGGCCCGATGGTGCTCGATGATCGAGCGCGGCACTTCCCGGACACGTGCGCCGCTCTTGTCCGTGCGCTCGGCGATGAAAGTCTCGATGGCGTGCGCCGGCACCAAGATTCTGGAACCGATGCGCGTCGCCGCCAGGTCGCCCTCGCGGATGGCCCGCCACGTCGAGCGCGTGCTTATGCCCAGCAAGGTTGATGTTTCGATGACCGGGTAACAGAGTCTCTTGGGGATTTCAGTTTGGGCAGACATAGCCCCTCCTCAAATGGTCATTTTGAGAAGGGGGGCGTCAGCCGCCCTTAGTGACACTCTCCGCTGGCGCTTATGCCACCTCCCCGGTGGGGGCAGGCAAGTCAGCCAAAGGCTCACGCCCCTGGTCCGATCCGCGCTGGCGGTCTCTACTATTCCCCGCAGCTCAGGCTATCGGGGTGGAATTCCAAAGAACTTACAAGCCCCCGCGAAGGTTCGAGGATTTTGCAGCAGCCAGGCCTCAAGATGGGTGTAGGCCAGCGGCGGGATTGGCTTTCGCCCCCGCAGCCAGGCTGCCACAGTCCCGGGCCTCACGCTGGCGCCTTCGGCAACATCGGCACGTCCGATGTCCAGGGCCCGCATGATCGCGAGCAGGTGGCCAGCGCTGATGTTGTCCGCAGGCTCCGGCTTCCACGTGCGGGGCTCCTCGCCGTACTCCCGCGGCGTATGATGGTGTTTCCCTGCCGGCACCGCTTTTAATTCTTGCCCCATCATGTAGTTAGTATAGGCAGTTTGTCATTTGCCGGCAATAGCCTGTAGCCCTTTTTTTTAGATATATTTTCCACCTACTTGCCAGCCTCCGGGGCGGGGGCCGGCGCCGCTCTCACGCTCGCCACAAGCTCCTCTTGCGCTGCAGCCACGTCCGCGAAGTGCTCCAGGGCGAAGGCGCTGTAATGCGTGGTCATCTTTCTGGTGCTGTGCCTGGTGATCGCTCGGACCTTCTCCCCCGAAATCCCCCGTCCCTGGAAATAGGTGTTGGCGAAACTTCTCCAGCTATGGAAGCTCAAGGTCCGCCTTACCCGCTCCTCCTCCGGAATCCCGATCCGCACCAAGGCGGCCTTGAGCGCGTCCTCGATGCGGTTGGCCGTGCATGGCCGGTCCCCGGCCCGGGAGCCGCCATGCGAGAAAGAAAAGACATAGCCCTCCCATATCACAAAGCCGTTGATCAGGTCGTACAGGAATCGCGGGATCGGGATATCGTCCACGCGCTTTGTTTTCGTCCCGCCTTCCTTGTATTTGATGTGCCAGGAATGCGCGACGTGCAGGTGATCGGGGAACAGGTCCGTAGTTTTCAACGCCAACACTTCCCCGACGCGGAGTCCGGTCAGGCTGGCGGTCAGGCTGGCGGCGTGGTAGATTGGATTGCCCTTCCATACGGTCGGCACGGTCGCGGGGTTGAGCAAGCGCGCCGCCTCCTCCAGGGTAAGGATGCCCTTGGGGTGCTCCGCAGGCGTGAAGCTCTTCACGCGAAGCCAGGGGCTTTCCGGGATGATCTTCAACCGTTCGGCCTCCCCCAGCATGATCCGGTAGATCGATGCCTTGTTGTTGATCGTTTTGCGCGATAGCCCCTTGTCCTGCCAGGCGGCCAGCAGGTTCTCGCAGTCCTTCGGCGTGATCTCGGTCAGGGGCTTCTTGCCGTGGTAGGGGAGAATCCAGGCTCCCAGGTCGCGCAGCGCGTCGTCCGCGTAGCGGCGGGACACCTTGGGCCGCTCGGGGTCGCTGCGGTTGAGCTGGCCCCGAAGGTAGCGGCACTGGCCCCATACCCACCAGGCTTCCGCTCTGGCCCACTCGGCGAGGGTGGGGATCTCCGGCCTGGCCGGCGCCTGGGGGCCGGTGAGGAGCTGGCCGGCGGCCTGCAGGGCCTTGCAGTATCCGTCCGCGTCGCCCTTTCGCTCACACCCCGTCGACCGTCCGGTCGTGCGCCGGCCCTGCGGGTCATAGCAGCGGTAGTAATACACGCGGGTGGGCTTCTTCTTCCCCGGTAGGTGGACGCGGCGCAGGTACAGGGAGTACGGCAGTTTTCTTCGACCCATGATCCCCCTCCTGAATATTGGCTACAATATAGGATACAGCAAGGGGGATTTTAAGTAAATAGCAATCTAATTCCTTACACTACAAAGAAATAAACTATGGAGGTGGCGGGAGTCGAACCCGCGTCCTGAAGCGCGTGCCAGAAACTTCTACAGGTTTATCCGCCGTTTTTTACGGGAGGCCGGCCCGGCGGCCCGCCGTTGCCTTCCCGTTTGCCGCATGTGTTTTCCCTGCCGGTATGCGGCGCTCCCGGCCGGTAAGTCCCGGTTTGTGTCAGGCACTCCAGCGCTCGGAACAGTGCACCGGGTACCCGTGGTCGCTTAGTTAGGCGGCCAGTGCCAAATTATTTTCGGCAGTTAAATTGTCGCCGCTTTAAGGAGATCGGCACTCCACCTGCAGCCCCTGACCCAACCTACTTCAGTCGATACCGGTACACCCCCTGTCAAAACCTGTCTCGAATCGCCCGCTCGGTGTCCCGCTTGTGGTCGCGCTGCCTGATCGTCTCGCGCTTGTCTACAGTTTTCTTGCCGCGGCAGACACCCAGCTCCAGCTTGATTATCCCATGTTTAAGATAAAAACTCAATGGCACCAGCGTCAATCCCCGCTCGACCACCTTGCGGTTGAGGCGCTTGATCTCCTGCCGGTGGATCAGCAGCTTGCGCCTCCTGTCCGGCTCGTGGTTGTGAATGTTGCCGAAGCGGTACGGGGTGACGTGCAGCCCAACCAGCCACAGCTCTCCTTCCTCCACCTTGGCGTGTGCGTCGCTGAACGAGAAAGTCCCTTCCCGGAAGGACTTGACCTCGGTGCCGCGCAGCTCAATGCCGCACTCCAGGCTGTCCTCCACACTGTAGTGGTAGCGGGCCTTGCGGTTGGAGGCGAGCAGCTTACGCTCTTCGCTCATGGAAGAGGCCTGGCCAGCACGACCCGGAAGCCCAGGTACGGCGTGCACCAGGTGGGGGGCTGGGAGGCGCGGGTGAAAAGCCTGACCAGCTCCTTTTCATTCGCCCAGGAGCCGCCCCGGACCGCCTTTTCCGCCCCGTAAGGGATCTCCGCGGAGCGGTCCGACGCGTTGCCCGCCGGGTCCCGGGAGGTGAACAGGTAGGCTACCGGGGAGAACCAGTCCGAGCACCATTCCCACACATTGCCGGCGGTGTCGCGCAGCCCGTAGCCGTTGGGCGAGGAAGCACCGATGGGGCGCGGCCCGGCGATTCCCGGCTCGAAGAAGACCTCGGTCAGAGGCTTGGCGCCGAGGGGATAGGGGTTGCCGACCAGCCCACCCCTGGCCGCCCACTCCCATTCGACTTCGTTTGGCAGGCGCGCTTCGTAGCCGGCGAGAGTCGTGGGCAGGCGGCTGGTGAGCCAGCGGCAGAAGGCCTGGGCCGCGAAGTAGGACACGGAGGTCACAGGCAACTCACCTTCCCCGGCCGGATGACCTTCGTCGGTCCAGCCCGAGAGGTAGGCGTCATCGACCAAGCCCTTTGCCTCGAGGCTCTGCTTGCGCCACTCCGGATTCGACTTGATGAATTGCCCATACAGCCGGTTGGGCACTTCCGTCTCGGAGGCCAGGAACGCGGAAAGGGGTACGGGGTGGGGGAGATGCGCCGCGGAGGTCTTGTCGTCAAGGCTTCCTGCCAGCAAAGTGCCGGCAGGGATGGGGCGGAACACCAAGCCCTCGATGCGCAATGCCGGACCGGTTGCGGAAGCAGCTTGGGAGCGCAGCCGGGTTTCCTGCTGCTGCAGGTCCGCTAGGTACTTGCGCACGAAGTCCTGGTACCAGGCGGAACTCTGGAGGCTCCTGGAGGCGCTCTCCGGCAGCACCAGGGCGAGCCAGAAGGGGAGGTTATTGAACCGCTCGTTCACGGCAGCGAAATCCTGCACGAGGTCGACTAGGCTTCTGGGGGAAAGCACGCCGCCATGCGACTCCACGGTGGCTGCCGCAGTAAGAAAATACTTTAACTGCAGCGAAGAGGTGACAAAATACTTCGACCTGTCCATAAAATTTGACAGGCCTTCGGTGCTATCGCTCGAGTAGGCCGCGGCTGCCATCTGCAACAGAATTTCCGGTATGTGCGGATTCGATGCGAAATCCTGCAAGGCTGATGCCGTCAGGCCTCTGGAATCCATTACGCTCAAGCGCGGACTCCAGTCGCGGCGTGGGCGTACGAAGAGGGTTCCGAACACCCGTCCGCTGAAAGAGCCTTCCAGCACGGCGGGCTGGAAAAACGGCCTGGTAGCGGCGACCCGGCGTTGGCCTTTCTTCACGAGCACTTCGCACGGCGAGGAGCCGGCGTACTGGCCGTCTATGGTCACCGCGGCGCCGGCCGGCAGTGTGGTCACGCGCAAATAGGTGCCCTGGTCACGCAGACCCTTGTAGATTAGCAGGAAGAACAGGGCGGCCAGCACGATGAGCGCGTACAAGACCGTCAGGTACACCCCCGGCCGCATGCCGAGAAATGCCTTCAGACGCACCTCGACCCGAATTTCGTCATTCACGTCTTTTTGGCTCTTGCTGACCGGAGGACCGGGGCGCTCTTTGGGCATGACGCCGATTATAGGATTACCCCCCTGCCTTGTCAACGCAAGCCAACTGTGCTACGCTCCTCGCGAGGAAATCACTTGAGCTGGAACGAATGGTGCCTGGCGGTGCAGCGCGCAACCGAGCGCTACCTGAGCTGGCGAAAAACCCGCAAGGCAAGGAAAAAAGAGCGGCAGAAAAAGAAGAACCCGGTCACGGACTGGCTGGAAGCCATCCTCTCGGCGGTCCTGATCGTGCTGGTGATCAACCAGTTCCTCCTCCAGGCCTACCAGATCCCCTCCCAGTCCATGGTGGACACCCTGCTCATCGGCGACCGGATCTTCGTCAACAAGCTCCTCTACGGCCCCGAGTTACTTCCCGGCATCGCCAAACTCCCGGGTTTCCGCGCTCCGCGCCGCGGGGAGGTCATCATCTTCGAGAATCCCTCCTACATCCCGATTGGGCCGGTGAAGGACGTGATACAGCGGATCGTCTACATGCTGACCCTTTCGCTGGTCGACATTGACCGCGACGAGTTCGGCAACCCCAAGCACCACTTCCTGATCAAACGGGCCATCGGCATGCCCGGCGACCGGCTGCGAATGAACCAGGGCAACGTGGAGCTTCTGCCGCCGGGTGCGGAAGCCTGGATGAGCGAGGAGGAGCTGAAGAGCCAGCTCGGGATGCAGTACCGCCTGCGTAGGATGTTCCCGGCCGAGGACTACGATGCGTTCCGCAGGGCGGGGATCGCCCTGGCCAGGGCCGACGCCCGGCTCCCCTTGCAGCCGGACCTGGAACGTGGCGCGGGGCGTTTCTTCTCGATTTCCAAGGGCGCCGACGGCTCGGTGACCTGGCGCCAGACAAAAATCGTGGACAATGCCTTCGTCGAATCCTGGCGCTACCGGACCCTGTACGCCCTGAAACCCTACAGCCCGCTGTTCCAGGCCCAGTGGCGGGTTCTCGAGAACGGGTGGTACATCCCCGCCAACCGCCTGTTCCCGATGGGGGACAACCGGGACGACTCGCGCGACGCCCGCTACTTCGGCGCGGTACGGATGGAAAAGGTCCTCGGCCGCGCCCTGTTCCGCTACTGGCCCCTCACCCGGTTTGGCGGCGTGCGTTGAGGCGATGTTTTCACCCTACGAGCGCTACAGCAGCCGCCTAGCCACGCGTTTCGGCCAGGGGTTTTTGTTCCCGCTGCTGAAAATACTTCTTATCGCCTTTCTTCTGCACCTTTTCATTTTCAGAATCTTCGTGGCGGCGTTTCAGGTCGAGTCCGGCTCCATGCTCCCGGCGCTGGAGCAAAAGGACCGGCTGCTCGTCTCGCCCCTGCTCTACGGCGGGCGGATCCCTTTTCTTAAGAATGTCAGGCTGCCCGCCCTGCGGCCCCCCGAGCGCGGCGACATCGTGGTAGTGGAATCCCCGGTCTACGTCCGCCCGGCCTTCCCCTGGGCGGCACTGGAGCCGCCGGTGCGCTTCCTGAGCCTGCAGCGCGGCAGCGTGGTCCGCGACCACACCGGCAGGCGTACGCCGCCATACCTGATCAAGCGGGTGATCGCCGTTCCCGGGGACACCGTGAGAATGAGCGGGTACCTGGCCTACATTCAGGCCGCCGGCACCCGGGATTTCGTGTCCGAGCAGGTGCTGCTGGGCTCTTCCTATTCCATCCGTACTGAAAAACTCCCCGAGGGCTGGACCGAGGAGCTGCCTTTTTCCGGCAGCCTGGACCCGTTGACGCTTCGCACTGGGGAGTATTTCGTGCTCGGGGACAACCGGCCGGATTCCAGCGACTCACGATCCTGGGGGCCGGTGGAGGGCGGCCGGCTCCTGGGCAAGGCATTCTTCCGGTACTGGCCGGTGGCACGCGGTGGAAGGCTTTGATCCGGGCGCTTTAGCCTTCGACTTCCCACTCTCCCTGTACGTTCATCTTCCCTTTTGTCGCAGCAAATGCCCGTACTGCGACTTTTTCTCCGTGTCCTGCTCCCGGAATGCGGACATGGAAGGCGTGGTCGAGGGCATCCTGCAGGAGCTGGAATACTTCGGGGAGCGCCTGCGGCCTTCCGGCGTGCCCACGGTGTACGTCGGGGGCGGAACCCCGAGCCTGCTGCCGGAGCCGGCCCTGCGCAGGCTGCTCGCCGCGATCCGCGCCTTCGCGCCGCAGGCGGCGGAGTGGACCGTAGAGGCCAACCCCGAATCCCTTAGCCCTTCTTTCCTGGAGGCCTGCGGTGAGCTCGGGCCTGACCGGCTGAGCCTGGGATTGCAGAGCTTGAAGGGCGGGCTTCTGCGGGTCCTGGGGCGGCCGGGGGATGCGGAGGCCAACCGGCTTGCCCTGGAGCGGATACGCTCGAGCTGGGGACGGCGGCTCAACCTTGATTTTTTGGTCGGGATCCCTGGCCAGGCCCAGCGGGACCTATTCCGGGATCTGCGTGGGGCACGCGACGCCGGGGCCGGTCACGTTTCCTTGTACTCCCTCACCCCCCCTGCGGGCACGGCGCTGGCCGATGCGATCGACCCGGAGGCGCGGGATGAGTTGTGGCTGGCCGGCTTCGAGCGGCTGGAAGCGCAGGGCTACCGGAACTACGAGGTGGCCAACTTCGCCCTCCCGGGTCAGGAGTGCCTGCACAACCTGCGCTACTGGGACCTGGAGCCTTACCTGGGCGTGGGGCCCGGGGCGGTTTCCACCCTGCCTGGCGGCGATGGGCAGGTCCTGCGGCTCTACCACCCGGAAAACCTCCCCGCGTACCTTGCAGGGAACCCTTGGGGCATACGCGTGGAGAAGATCACGCCGAAGGAGTTCCTCTTCGAGACCCTGATGCTGGGCTTTCGTCTGCGGAACGGGATCAGGCAGGCGCGTTTCGTGCGGCGGTTCGGGCGGCCCCTGCCGGAGCTGGTGCCTGGGCTGTGGCGGCGGTGGCGGGAGTTGGGCTTTATCCGGGAGGACCCTGAAGCGTATGCCTTAACGGACCGCGCGAGGCTGCTCCTGAACCGGAGGTTGCTGGAAGCGCAGGAGGCGCTGGACGCGGTGGAAACGACCAAAGTGAAGTGGCCGGATTCGCCGTGATTCAGGCCAGAATTTTCATGTCCTCCGGGGTTATCACCCGCAGCTTGAGCAGCCCCTGGATGAAGGCGTCCACCAGCTTCGGGTCGAACTGCGTGCCGCGGTGGCGCACTAATTCCAAAGCGGCTTCGCGCGCCGGCATGGCCCGGCGGTACGGGCGGTTGCTGGTCATGGCATGGTAGGCGTCGGCGATGGCAATAATACGAGCGGTCATGGGTATCAGTTCGCCTACCAGACCCTTCGGGTAGCCGGTCCCGTCAATGTGCTCCTGGTGAGCAAGGATGATCGAGCTGATCTCCCTGTATGATTCGAAATGGCCAAGAAGATTGGCGCCCAGCTCGGGATGCTTCCGCATGATGGCCCACTCTTCTTCGGTCAGCGCGGATTCCTTCAGGAGGATGCGATCGGGTATCCCCAGCTTGCCGATGTCATGCAACAGCAGGGAATCCTTGAACTTCCTATCGACGGCTATCCCCAAAGCCTCGGCGATAAGAGAGCCCAGATGCAGCACGTCCCGCGAGTGGCCGGCGGTGTTGAAGTCCCGGATTTCCAGGGACTGGGAGAAGCTCATGCTGAGCTCCTCCATGCGCGTGTTTAACTCCGCCTCGCGCGCCAGAGCCTGCTGAAAGCTGCGCGTGGTGACCAGGTTCTTGATGCGGGCATCCAGTTCACGGATGTTGATGGGTTTCGGCAGATAATCGTCCGCTCCGAGCCCCAGCCCTTCGAGCTTGGATTCCAGCTCGGGTTTAGCGGTGATCAGGATGACCGGGATCCTGCGGGTTTTTTCGGTGCCTTTGATCTTGCGGGCCAACTCGTAGCCGTCCATGCGCGGCATCATGATGTCGGAAATCACGATGTCGGGAAGGTGGTTCTGGACATATTCCCAGCCATCCAACCCGTCGGCCGCGGTCGTAACCTCATGTCCGAAGCGCGTGAGCATCCTGCTGATGTAGGATCTTAAGTCCACATTATCCTCGACCAGCAGAACCCGGTCCTGGGTTGAAACGGCGTCTCCTTCGGCGGCTGACAGTTCCTTCTCCCGCAGGTTCAGTTGATCGCGCTCGATTAGCGCCAGGTCATCCGCGGAGATTCTGGCGACATCCGATACTCGTCGAGCATTTCTGCGGCGTTCGGAACCATCGAAATCGAACGCCAGAAACCTGCGTTCCGGGACGCGGCGACGCTCGATGTAAGCGTCTGGAGCTAGTTGCTCCAGGTTGTATGGCAGTTCGACTCGGAAGGTGGTCCCCCGGCCTTCTTCGCTCTGCACGGTCACCGCGCCACGCATGAGGTCCACGGACTCCTTTACTATTGTGAGTCCGAGTCCCGTCCCTTCATACTTGCGAGTGGAGGAGGCGTCTACCTGCTGGAAGCGTTTAAAGATGTTTGCCAGATGGTTCTGGGGGATTCCGATGCCCGTGTCCCGCACTTCGATCCAGAGTTTGCCGATTTCGGAACCTATGCGCACCGTGATTGATCCGGTTTCGGTGAATTTGAACGAGTTACGGATGAGGTTGGTAAGTATTCGTTCGATCCTGTCGCTATCCAGGTATGCCGGCTTCAGTTCTCCTTCCCGAACATAATGGAGCTTCAAGCCTTTTCGCTCGATGACGTCCCGGAAAGTCGAAACGATGTCTCGAACCAGCTCATCAAGATCCGTCAATCGCAGACGAAGCTGCATTTTTCCGGCTTCAAATTTCGAGAAGTCCAACATCTGGTTGATCATGTCCAGAAGCTTGAGAGTGTTACGATAAACCTGGCTAATCAGGTGCTGCTGCTCGCTTTCCAGGGACCCGACATCTCCCTGGTACAGGCTTTGCACCGGCGCCAGAATCGAGGTCAGAGGTGTTCGTACCTCATGGCTGACGTTGGCGAAGAACTGTGATTTCAATACGTCCAATTGCTTGAGCTCTTCATTAGCTTTGGCAAGGTTGAAGCGGCCGCTGAACTCTTTGAAGCGGATTTGATCGGTCTGGTGGGCACTGAGATTCACTAGCATGATCGTCGCAACAAAGAAAAAATTGTTGCTTATAAATACGGGAGGGGTGTTGACTCGCTGCAATAGCACGGGAGGCAATATAAAAGCGCTATATACGATAATCGAGATAATGATTGTGCGGATCAGAGTCAAAGGCATTATGGCGCTGAAACTGACAAAGATGGCGACGATGCCGGCAAAGTAAGAGCTAGACGAATCACCTGTAAGATATATCATCAATACTATCGACAGGCAGCAGACTAAGTATTCCACCATGCCCAGTTCTAGGATGAAACGGCGGCCTAGTCTGATTCGTGTCAGCAAATTGATAATGAAACTGAGGAAAATCACCGCAAGTCGGATAAGAAAAAACGTCAGAAGGTGTGCTGGGTATAAAATGTAGTCCAAGATCGCGAACAGAGAAAATGCAACCGTGCCCGTGATGGTCGCGAGGCGGGTGTTGGCAATGGCCTTGGTGACGATCTCCTGCTCGAACTCGGCGGCCATAGCCCTGTTCGAGAAGTCCGGCTTCATGCTACCCCGTCACCGCTGGTAAATCAGGCAAGCTTCCTCCCCTTCAGGCTGGTAACCAGGTTCAGGAAACCGCCTACCGTTTCGACATTGACGAGCATCGTCTCATCAATGGTCACCCCGAGGTACTTTTCGCAATTGGCCAGGATTTCCGTGATCATCAGGCTATCGATGCCCAGCTCCTCCCGGATGAGAACTTGGTCTTCAAACTCGGCGGAATCGATGCGGGTGATCCTGGAAACGATGTTTTTGATCGCGCTACGGATCCGTTCTAAGGACATGCCTGTCCCTTGAGAGTCCATTCCTCGTTACTCCTCATAAATATTGTCGTCCTGTGACCGCTTAGATTTGAATAATACGCTTCGGAATTTTGTATTCAGCCAGGTTGCCTCGCAAGAATGTTTTCAGTTTCTGGGATTTTTCCTTGAAATCGATGCGGGCGCGGGTGGCGATACGGGCAACCAGCGCGTCTTGTTCCCAGGTGATCTCGGCCTCGGCCACCTCCGGATCCATCCGGAGCGCCCGGGAAAGCTCCTGCAGGTCTACGATGTTACCGTTGATTTTTCTGGTGTTTTTCAGTTCCCTCACGAAAACCAGGTGCTCCCCGTCCAGGCGACCCAGGTCGCCCGTGCGGAACCACCCCTCCAGGAAGGCTTCCTTGGTTTCCCCGGGTCGGCGATAGTATCGTTTCGTAATCCATGGCGCCTTGATTTGGATTTCTCCGACGCCATCGGACAGGGGAGAGGCAATTCGGCACTCAAGGCCCCTTCCGATCGGACCAACCGTTCCATTGCGAGCCTGGCCACGCACGTTACCGCTAACCGGGGTGAACTCCGTCATGCCGTAACCATGCAGCAAGTCTATCGAAAACGCGCTTCTGATATTGTCATAACTGTCACCGGTAAGACGGCTGCCCCCGGAAACGAACGCCTTAAGAGAAGAAAGGTCGATGCTCGGATCCCTCAGCCGGCAGAACATTTCGTAGATTTCCGGAACGGAGGTAATGTAATCGATCCGGAAATCGCGGATGAAACCCCACAGCAGGCGAGGGTGCAAGGTAAGGGCGATCGAGCCGGTCAAACCGTGCAATAACGGGGCGAGAATGCAGGCGATTAAAGTGAAAATGTGGGCCATCGGAAGAATGACTAGCATTTTCTCGCCCCGACGGCCCTGCAAGTGCTCCTGGAGAATCTTGGCGCCCTGCAGATACTGGGAGTGCGACACCATGGCGCCCAGCGGATAGCCGTACCCGCGATAGGTGTAGTTTATCGAGGCGATCTCCTCCGGGATGTCCTCAGGCGGGGGGAGGCCCTCCGCGGACTGGGCGAGCTCGAGGCGCTCCGCCGACTTCCCCACAACGATCATTCGCTCGTTCAAAAAAGGTTGGAGCACGGGGAGATGATGCTTCTCGGCCAGGACAGCCTGCGGCTCCGCGTTCCGGAACACCTCCTCCAGCTCCAGGCGGCGGTAGTCCATCTTGACCAGAACCGGAACCGCGCCGATTTTCAGGAGGGCGAGGAAGGCCTGCACAAAAGCGATCGAATTGTTCAGAAACAGCGGAACCAGGTGTCGTTTGCGGATTCCCCAGGAAGACAGCTGGAGGGCGAGATCGGATACCTCGCGCCGGAGCTGCGGTGCCGAGGCGTGGATCACTCCCGAACCGGGGTGCAGCTCGAGCAGGCAGTCCGTGCCGCCCCAACCAGTCAATACCTCACCGATAGCATCCCAGACGTTCATTGGGCGCCCGCCGCCTCGCGGAACGGCGATGCGCTACTATAGAAAAATCGATCGGAGCGCGTCAACGGGTGGGGAATGCGCGTCTAAGCCTTAACCCCGATGGCAATGAGCGCCTGGGGGGGGCTCCCCATGGCAGGACGGACCGACACCCTTTCGAACCCGGCGGAGGAAAGCAGATTGTAAAGTTCCGTTGCCGTGTAAAATCGGAAAAATCCGCTCTCTTCCAGCTCGAAAAGCGAAGCGGCTTCGTTCAACATGGCCCTAGCCCCGGAGAGGTTTTGCTCCCGGTCATTTTCGTGGACGAGGTTCCACTCCGCGCGCTGGAGAGCCTGGATGTAGTTGAGGAAGATGACGGAGAGGTCGCTGTCCGGCTTCATGGAGGAAACCAGGAACTGGCCGCCGGGCGCCAGAGCCTGATAGCACTCTTCGAGCAGATACTCGGGGTTGAAAAGGTAAGAAATAAACAGGCTGGCCACGATCGTTGTATAGCGGCGCTCGGAGAAGCCCGCGGAGAGCAGGCGCCCGGAGTTGCCGAAGTCCAGGACCTGGAACGCCAGATCGCTGGCTCGCAAGGCCTGGGGATCCAGCCGGGCTGAACCTCTGGCTGGCTTCAGGTCCGACGCCGTCAGGCGGTGTAGCAGAAAGCGCGCAGCGCGATTGAAATCCAGGACCGCGGCCAGCTCCCCCTCGCTGAGCAGGGCGGAGGCCCGCGTTGCCAGCTCCCGTCCCGGCTCGGCGCCCCGCAAGAGCTCGTGCACATCCGGGGAGGAGAGTTTCTTCAGGCGATCGAGCACCGCGCTGGTAAGGCCCCCGATTTTATCTCGGAGGCCTTCCAGAGCGGTGCCCGGCGATTTGAGGAACCGCGCCACCGGGATCAGGCGATTGGGCTCCAGATCGGCCTGCTGGAAAAATACTTTTACGTTGCGCAAGGATTGCTCGGCTTCCAAGACGGCCCGGCACTTGCTTTCCGCTTTCACCAGCGCTTCGGGGATCAGATCGAAGGCCTGGATATCGTATTCCAGCGGCGGCTTCTGGTGCCGGGACAGATGCTGCAGTAGAACTTCCAGAAACAACCCGGTTCCGCAGCCCAGGTCGGCAATAGTTTCCCGATCCTTGAGCTCCAGCAGCTCCGCTTCGGCTCTAAGGAACCCGGCGAACTCCTCGATATTCTTGTAAAAATCGTATCCCGCCCGGTTACGTTCATTCCCGATCAGGTAGCCGCGCCAGTAGTCGGGCATCGAAGGCGGCGGACTGGCGTTCGCTAGTCTCTCGCGCTCCGCGGTGATCAGGCGCACCATCTCCGCTTTATCGGGATCACAGGGTTCCAGGGCCTCCCCGTAAAGTTCCCGGTGGATGGCGGCGGCCATCAGCTTGAAGGTTTGGATCGCATCGTCGCTGGTCCGCAGATTGTGTCCAGACGGGATTTCCAGCACTTCCCGAGTTCCCGCCGCCTTGACCGACATCAGGTCGCGCACCTCCGCCTGGTCGACCCATTTGTCGTATTGTCCGCTGATCCACAACACGGGTATCGAGATCTTGGCCATGTCGAACCGCGCGTCGGTAAGGAAGGCATATTTCCGATCCAGCACGTCCTGAGCCAGGATATCCATGTTGATGAGATGGCCCAGCATGCCCATGAGGCCGTTGGAGACTCCCATCCGCGCGTTGCTGATGATGTCGATGCCGGCGAGCACGTTTCGCAACGTCGTTTGGGCGCAAGGCACCCCCATGCAGTTGATCCAAAAATCGATTCCATGCTTCGGATTCTGGCCCAATAGCCTGCGGGCATCGATGGAAGACATGCTGAAGGTGATCAAGACTTTCCGGTCAGTGGTGAAATAGTCATTGTGTTTCACGTATTCCAGCGCGGCCTGCAGGTCGGCCAGGCCCTGGCTGATGCGGTAGGACAGCATCTCGTAGCCCAGCCGGGGGTTCGCGACATCGTTGTGGCTTTCGCCGGGACGGTTTACCCCATCAAGGCGCAAGACGGCCAGCGGCTTGCCCTGCGCCCAGGCATTGGCTAGCAAGGTTGCGGCCAGCGGCGCGAAGGCCTCTTTCTTTTTCCCGTAGGATGACGGAATGATCACGACGGGGGTGCGGGCACCTGGATGGGTGATGTTGAGCAGCCCGCGAATGACCTGCCCGGTCTTGTTCGGGAACGAGATCGGCAGCGATTCGATCCTTCCCCCCGTCTCCAACCCCGCGGGCTGCGGTTCAGGTCTTTCCATGGCCCAGTTTTCGGGATGAATGACGTTGACCCGACAGTCCATCCTGGCAACGCCGGCTTCGACTCCTATTTGCAGCGCTTCCCCCCGCGGAGAGCTGACGCGCTTGACGTGCCGGATCTGTCCTTCTGCGCCCAATCCCAACCGATGATCCACGACATAGCGCAGGCTCTGCCCTTCCGCTAAGGCCTGTTCCAGCCCGGGGGCCAGAAGGATCTCGCAAAGGAACCCTCGCCGGCTGATATCGATCAGAATCCCATCGTACTTTTCGGCGCGCCCCTCTCGAGCTTCGGAGATCAACTGCACGGCGGAAGACAGCTCGAGGCTCTTTCGCTTATAGGAGCGCTTGTCGGAGCGGAAAATCGCCTCGGGGAAGCGCAGGCGCAGCGCATTGCCGGTGGTGCCGGCGATGGTCGTCTTGAAGTAGTGGCTGCTGCCCTTCCAGAAAAAAGCGAAGTAGGCACGAGAGAGGGAAGTTCCTCCGTTCGACGAAACCACGGGCATGCCGCCGCCAGCCGGCAGGGACACCGTGAACAGCGCCTCTTGCGGCTGGATCCTGTCGATCACCTGCTCGTGGATGTGCAGGCTGCCTTCGACCAGCAGATTCAACGGAACCTGCTCGGAGGAGAGCTCCCCGAGCAGAATTGCTATGGTCTTTTCACCCGCGATGCGATGTTCGGATGCGGTTACGCGAGCGTGGAAAAGCTGATGCATCTCGCTCAAGGTGCTCCCGGAGCAACAGGCGATGATCAGGTTCCTCAGGCGGGTTTCTTCGATCTTTCGAAGTCCGCGGAAGCGAATTCCGGCGGCGGATTCCTTTTTGAAGGCCTTTTCCAGGACAAAAACCACCTCGCCCGGAAGACGCAGCCGACGGGGGTCATCGTTGGGAACGAGCTGGAGGATCACCGAATCACCGGGATGAAGGACTCCCCTGAAGCTGATCAAGCCGCCTTCGGTGGAGAGGTTGTCAATGGACAGGACTTCGATCCCCTGCCGGTCGATTTCCACGTTCTGCAGCCGACAGGAAGTGCGCGGCAGCTGCCGGGAATCCGCCTCGCGGCAGGCGGAGTCCTGCATGAACTTCTCGATAAGCAAGAGCTGGGCCTCCGCTTCGTACAGGAACTCGATGCCCAGGATCCGATCGTTGCCGGTTCCGTTTTTGGAGGTGCGGACCAGACGGCAGGGGATGTGTACTGTGGCCCCAGAGACCGGCAGTTGGAAGGCCATGCTGCGGATGCTGTCATGGGAAAGGGGCAGGTTGACCACCACCTGCATGCCGTCGCGGCTGATGTTGAGGGTGGTTCCCTGGAACGTCCGGTCTTCGCTCACGAACTCGACGGCACCCTTGTGTTCAACGCGGACGTGCTTCCGTTTTTCCAGTTCCATCACGGGCTGCCTACGGAGAATACTAGTACCGTAAAGACGGCTACAGGTCAAGTTCCGTGAAAAAAAATAGCGTATTTCCGGGAATTGCAGCGCAAGCGAGCCGCAGTATATATTCGTAGCGATGCGTCGCGCACTACGAAGAATCTGCCTGATCAACCCCCGACGGGAGGTCTGGGCAAAAAACGAAAAAATCACCGAGGTATTGAAGAATAGCCATCAATTCCTCAAGGCCTGGTATTCGCCTCCGCTCAGCCTGCTGACCATCGCCGGGCTGACCCCCGCGGGCGTGGAGATCGTTCTGGTGCAGGAGGATTTCGAGGAGGTCGATTTCGCGGCCGCCTACGACCTGGTAGGAATCACCGCTATGATCCAGAACGCGGCCCGGGCCTACGAGATCGCCGCCGCATTCCGGGCCCGGGGCATGCACGTAGTGATCGGGGGCATCCACGCAACGGTGCTGGCGGAGGAAGCCTCGCGGCACGCGGATACGGTGATCGTCGGCGAGGCCGAGGAGTTGTGGCCCTGGTTCCTGCGGGATTTCGAAAACGGCGAGCCACAGAGGGTCTACCGGAATGCTCCGGGGTACCACGTCGACCTCGCAGCATCCCCGGCGCCCCGCTACGACCTGCTGAACGCCCGCAACAGCCTGCGGGATCCTCATTATTATTATAATTTTGTCCCCGTCCAGGCGAGCCGGGGCTGTCCGCACGGGTGTGATTTCTGCCTGGTTTCCGACATTTATGGAAAAAAGGGGCGAAGAAAAACCATCGAACAGATACGCGCAGAGATCCTGGCCGTCAAGAAACACCTGCCCAACCGCCTGATCGGATTCGTCGACGACAACCTTTTCATCGACCGTCGCTTCGCCAGGGAGCTTCTGCAGACCCTGGTGGAGCTGAAGATGCGATGGGTCGCTCAGACCGACGTAGCCATCGGCGCGCAAGACGATCTTCTGCAGCTGATTTACCGTGCCGGCTGCCTTTTCCTTTTCATCGGCTTCGAAAGCCTCGATTCCGAAAACCTGTCCGTAATGAACCAGAACCAGTGGAAGCTGCGGCAGCTGGCGAACTACGAGCGGTACGTGCGCAACATTCAGGAGCGCGGCATCATGGTATACGGGGCGTTCATCGCCGGCCTGGACCACGATGACGCGGGAGTGTTCGCCCGCATCGTGGACTTCATGAACCGGAATCACATGACCGGCCAGCTTACCTTCGCCACCCCCCTGCCGGGTTCCAGGATGTACGAGCGGCTGAAACGGGAGGAGCGCTTTCTCTATCCCGAGCCCTTTTGGGATCGCTGCTCCTTTTTCGACGTCCTCTACCGCCTCAAGCGGATGACCAGGGAGGAAGCGGAAGAGGGTTTCATCTGGGCATACAAGCAGCTCTTCAACGAAAAAGCGCTGCTGGAGCGGACGGCCTACATCAAGGATATCTACAAGAAACTGCTAATCTTGACACCCCAATGAGGCCCGTGGTACATTGCCGGTCGAACTCGATAAAAGGAGAAAACTCGAATGTCTGGCCATAGCAAGTGGGCGTCCATCAAGCACAAGAAGGGCGCCGCGGACGCTAAGCGGGGAAACCTATTCACCAAGGTCATCAAGGAAATCAGCATCGCCGCCCGGATGGGGGGAGGGGACCCGGCCGCCAACGCTCGGCTGCGGACAGCCATCCTCAAGGCCCGGATGGCCAACATGCCCAAGGACAACGTCGACCGGGCCATCAAGAAAGGCACGGGCGAGTTGGAGGGAACCACCTACTCCGAACTCACCTACGAGGCGTACGGGCCGGGGAGGGTGGCCATCCTGATCGACGTGCTCACGGACAACAAGAACCGCACGGCCGCCGAGTTGCGCCACTTTTTGTCCCGAGGCGGGGGCAGCCTAGAGGAGGCGGGGAGCGTCGCGCGACTGTTCAAGCGCAAGGGCATCCTTTCCTACAGCGCGGCGGAGTACCAGGAGGACGACATCCTGGCCGTTGCTTTGGACGCCGGCGCCGAGGACGTGTCCAAGTCCGGCGACGTGATCGAGGTGATGACCGAGCCGGAGGACTTCGAGCGGGTGCTGGAGGCCATGGACAAGGCCAGCTTCAAGCACCAGACCGCGGAGGTGCTGCGCATCGCCCAGGTCGAAAAGAGCCTGCCGGAGGACAAGACCCGCCAGGCCCTGAAGCTGATCGAGAACCTCGAGGAGCACGACGACGTGCAGAGCGTGGCCAGCAACCTGGAGATCCCCGAGGGCCTGTCCCTGGAGGAATGAGGATCATCCTGGGGATCGACCCCGGCCTGGCTTCCACCGGCTTCGGCGTGATCCGCTGCGAGGGCAGCCGTTTCCGGCACGTGGACCACGGCCTCGTCGCCACCAGCCCGCGGGACTCCGTTGGACAGAGGCTGTTGGAGATCCGCCGGGCGATCCTGGGCATCCTGGACTCCTTCGCGCCCGACGAGGCGGCGGTGGAATCGGTGTATTTTTCCAAAAACTCCAGCAGCGCGATCCCGGTGGCCCAGGCCCGGGGGGTCATCCTCTGCACCTTGGCGGAAAAGGGCGTGCCGTTCGCCGAATACACCCCGCAGGCGCTCAAGCAGGCCGTGATCGGCCGCGGCAAGGGCGACAAGAAGCAGATGCAGGAGGTCATGAAGATGCTGCTCGGCCTTACGGAGCTGCCTTCCCCCGACCACGCGGCCGACGCGCTGGCCGCCGCCTTCTGTCATGCCGGGGTGTCGGCCTTCCGCCGGCAGGTGGACGCGCGCAAGCATGTTTAACACCATTTCCGGGGAGCTCACCTTCAAGGACGGGACCAGGGTCTTCCTGCAGACCGGCGGAGTGGAGTGGGAGATCCACACCACCCGCTCCAGCGCCAATGCCCTGCCGGAGGCCGGTCAGCCGGCGCGCCTGTTCGTGCACCTGTACGTGCGCGAGGACCAGCTCAAGCTCTACGGCTTCGCCACCTCCTCGGAGCGCGGCGCCTTTCTCGACCTGTTGAAGGTCGAGGGGGTGGGGCCGCGTCAGGCGCAGAAGATCCTCTCCGGCATCGAGGTGCACCAGCTGGCGGAGGCCCTGGAAGGGGAGAACCTGGAGCGCCTCTCCTGCATTCCCGGGGTCGGCCCCAAGACCGCCCAGAAGATCCTGCTGAAGCTGCGCGGCAGGATCTCCTTCACCGCTACCCCGGGTGAGTCCCTGGAGGAGGACCTGGCAAGTGCGCTCGCCGGCATGGGCTTCGACCGCAAGGCGGTCCGGGGTGCGTTGGCCACCGTGCTGCGCGGCCTGAAGGACAGCGCGCTCTCCCGCGAGGAGCTGGAGCGGGAGCTGTTCAAACGCGCACTGGCCCTGTTGGGCGGGCAGGAGGCCAGCCCGTGAGCGAGGAGCGGATCATCTCGGCGGAGTACAGCCCCGAGGCCGACCGGGAAGAGGCTTCCCTGCGGCCGCGCCTCCTGGCCCAGTTCCTCGGGCAGGCGCAGGTCAAGGAGAACCTGCGGGTTTTCATCCAGGCGGCCAGGGCCCGCCACGAAAGCCTGGATCACGTGTTCTTCTCCGGCCCCCCCGGGCTGGGCAAGACCACGCTGGCCGGGATCATCGCCAACGAGCTGGGCGTGCAGTTCAGGGCCACCTCCGCCCCCGCGCTGGAGCGCGCCGGCGACCTGGCGGCCATCCTGACCTCCATCGGGGACAAGAACGTCTTCTTCATCGACGAGATCCACCGCCTGAAGCCGGTCATCGAGGAGATGCTCTACACGGCCATGGAGGACTTCGAGATCGACGTGGTGATGGGTAGCGGCCCGGGCGCGCGCACGATCAAGATCCCGCTGCCCCCCTTCACCCTGGTGGGGGCCACGACCAAGACCGGCCTGGTTTCCGGCCCCCTTTACTCCCGCTTCGGCATCACGACGCGCCTGGACTTCTACACCGAGGAGGACATCCGGGCCATCATCCGCCGCTCCGCCGGCATCCTGCGCATCCACCTGGACGAGGAGGCCTGCACGCTGGTGGCCCACCGGGCGCGCGGCACCCCCCGCGTGGCCAACCGCCTGCTGCGGCGCATGCGCGATTTCGCCCAGGTGTGGGGCGAGGGCGTGATCAACCCGCAGATCGTGGGCAGGGGCATGGAGGCGCTGATGATCGACGCTCTGGGTCTGGACAAGCTGGATCGGGAAATCCTGAAGACCATCATCCAGGCCTACGAGGGCGGCCCGGTGGGCTCGGAAACCCTGGCCATCTCGATCGGGGAGTCGGTGGACACCCTCGAGGACGTTTACGAGCCATACCTGATCCAGCGCGGCCTCCTGCAGCGTACCCCAAGGGGGCGCATGGCCACGCGCCTGGCTTACGACCACCTGCAACTGGCCAAGCCCACGCGTGAAGACCAGAGCCTTCTCTTTTAGGCTCCCCCCCGAGCTCGTCGCCCAGGAGCCTCCGGCCCAGCGGGGCGCTTCCCGGCTGCTGGTCCTGGAGCGCGGGGGAGGCCCCCTACGGCACGCCCGGTTCCCCGACCTGCCGTCGCTCCTACCGGCGGGCACCGTCGTAGTGCTGAACGACAGCCGCGTGCGCAAGGCCCGCCTCTTCGGCGCCTCCCCGCAAACGAGGGGGGTCATCGAAGTGCTGCTGCTGGAGAGGCTGCAGGGCGGCAGGTGGCAGGCGCTCGTGGCCCGGGCCAGCAGGCGGCAGGGAAGGCCGTACTTTTTCCCCGCAGGGGTCAAGGGGACCGTGGTGGAATCCGGCGAGGATACCTGCACGGTGGAGTTTGACCCCCCGCTGGACGAAGACTACCTCGAGCTGCACGGGCACGTGCCGCTGCCGCCGTACATCCGCCGGCAGGACACCCCGGCGGATGGGGCGAGGTACCAGACCGTGTACGCCCGCAGTACGGGGTCCGCGGCGGCGCCGACCGCGGGACTGCATCTCACCGAAGAGCTGCTGGAAGCCCTGCGCCGCGGGGGCGTAGAGGTGGTCGCTGTCACGCTGCACGTGGGCACGGGCACGTTCCTGCCCATCCGCAGCGAGCGAATCGAGGCTCACGTCATGCACACGGAGGCCTATCACGTGCCGCCGGATTGCGCCGTGGCGGTGAACCGGGCGCTTGCCGAGGGCCGGCGCGTCCTGGCGGTCGGCACGACCGCGGTGCGGACCCTGGAGTCCGCCTGGCGCGACGGCGAGATCCGCCCCGGGGAGGGGCAGAGCAACCTGTACATCATGCCCGGATACCGCTTCCAGGTGGTGAGCCAGCTGCTGACCAACTTCCACACCCCGCGCTCCACGCTGCTGGTGCTGGTCTCGGCCTTCGCGGGCCGGCAGGTGATCCTCCGGGCTTACCGGGAGGCGGTGCGCGAAAGATACCGCTTCTTTTCCTACGGCGACGCGATGCTGATCCTGTAAGCGGGGGTCAGTAGGTGGTTTGGTCCATGGCCTGGAACTCGGCGCGCACCCGCGCCAGGCGGCGCAGGTGGCCTTCGATGATCTCGCGGTAGTCCAGATCCCCCACCACGATGCGCTTCCATTCGTCCTCCCAGCGTTGGATCTCCTCGAGGTTGTAGCGCAGACGGGGGCTCCCGGCCGCCCAGCCGACCGACTCGCGCCAGGTGCCCAGCGCCACGCGGTAGGCGGCCTCGGCCTTCTCCAGGCTGTCCAGGTTCTGTTGCCTCCAGGGGGCGTTGTAGAAGTAGGCGGCCATCTTGTCGTACTTGGCCCCCAGGGCCAGGTACAGCTCGGTGAGCTTGAGGTTGGCGTGCATCTTGAACAGCGTGCGGTACTGGGCCCACTGCTGCCTGTCCTGGATGCGGGCCAGCGCGTACAGGGGGTTGGCGAAATCCGCCTTGAGGGCCTGCTCCAGGTAGGAGATGTTCTCCATGGTGTCGTCGGGGTACTGGTAGAAGTGCTGGTGGTAGAGCTTGTAATACTGCTCGGCGTACAGAACGCGATAGGAGCCGGCCCGCGGGGCTGGCACCAGGAACAGCAGGAGCAGCAGCGCGCAGAGCGGAGCCGAGCGCAGCGCGAAGCGCAGGGGGAGGGCCTTGCTCACGATTAAAGCATCGGCACGGACTCGATGATTTTCCAGAAGTTCCCGAATATCTCCCCGGGGGGCAGGGTCCCATCCAGGATGTGCAGGCGCATGCCGGAGTCACGGTACAGCTGGAAGCTCCGGCGATAGTTGTCCAGGATGCGGTCCTGGAGGTCCGCGCCGTCGAAAAGCTCCGGCCGGGCGGCGGCACGGCCGTTCAACCGGCGCTGGCTCTCGCGCACCGGGGTGTCCAGGAACACCACGTGGCGGGGGAGGGCAAAGCCGCCGTTGAGGGAGCGGACGTACTCGAAGTCGCAAGCCAGCGACTGGTAGGCCAGGCTCGAGAACAGGTAGCGGTCGCTGATCACCAGCTCCCCGCGCTCCAGGTGATTCATGATCCCGCTATCCGCCGCGAGCAGGTGCTCGGCACGGTCGGCCGCGAACAGCAGGGCCAGGGTGGTGGGATGCACGCTGTGAAGGCGGGTCAGCACGTCGCGGATCAGGCGGCCGACCGGGTTGCCGGTCGGTTCCGAAGTGCAAAAATGGGGGCGGGCCGCAGCGGCCAGTTTTTCACCGGCCAGCTTCAGCTGCGTCGTGGTGCCGGCGCCGTCCAGACCTTCCAGCACGATGAACCGGTCGAGAACCATCGGCATACCTCGAATTGCGGTTGTACAAAGCCGCCGGCCCCAGCATAATCCAATCGGGTCGCTTTGTCATGGTTGCCGCCCTGGTGCTGCTGCTATTCCTGCACTGTCCCCTGCCCTGGGCACAGGAAGCCCCGTCCGGCCGGCTGCTGGTGCTGCCGGACGTGACCCTCTCGGCCGAAGACCCCTTGTACCTGGCCATCCCCCCGGCCGCGGGCTGGAAGCTGGAGGCGCCCGCGCAGCCTGCCTTGGAGCGCTTGCGTCTGTGGGGTGCCGGCGCCCCGCCGCGCATTCGCGACCTGCAGGCACTGCCGTCGGTTCCCTCTTCCGCGCCGCGTCCGGCCGTTGTCTGGCCCGCAAGCGCCCCGGCGGCAGCAGGACCTCCCCCGGCAGCCCCGCCCGCCGGGCAGCCCGCAGGCCGTGCTGCCGGCGAGTCCGGGCTCCGGGTTGTCTATCGCACGAGCACGACCGCGGGTATCGACCTGTGGCTGGACCGGCGCGGCGGCGGCTGGGAGACCGCCGGCAGCACAGCCCTGACGGTCTCCGGGGAGCTTCCCTCCTCGTTCGCGGTCCGGACCTCCGCCACGCTCCAGCGCGGTGCCTGGCGCGGCCGCTTCCTGGCCGAGGGTGCGGGTGTCCTGTACCCCCAGGATCCCGGCTTCCTGGCCGGCGGCCTGGGCATCGATCTCGGCCGCGACCCGTCGCCGTTGGGGCTGCGCTCCGTCACGGAGCTGCGCGCCGAGCAGCCTGCGGAGCAGGACGACGCCTGGTTGCTGTTCCGGCAGCGGCTCGCTTTCAACTGGCAGGGCCCGCGGTTGGGTGTCTACGCTTCCGGCTTGGCTTTCGCCGGGGTGCGGGACAGTCCGTCCCTGCGCGGCCTGGCCCGCCTGGGGCTGGAATGGGCCGGCGGTCCGTTCTCCCTGAGCGCGGGGGCGGCCCTGTCAGTCTCGGGGAACATCCTGCAGCCGTACCCGGAGGCGGGGGTCGAAGTCCGGCCGTGCCCGCTGCTCACGCTCCAAGCGGGCTTCGCCCCTTACCTGGAAGATCCCGCGCCCTTCCTGGTCCGTGAGCTGTTCGGGGGAGGCCAGCGTCCAGCGCTCCTGCCGGAGGGGGGCCTGGCGGCGCGCTTCGCGGTGAGCCTCGATGCCTCGCAAACCGGCAGCATCGCTGCCAGCCTGCAGGCCTTCGACGCGGAGCGCCTCCTGCTGCGCCACGGGCTCCTGCGCCCGGGGCCGTCCCGCCAGCTTGCCGCCGGGGCGCAGGCCCGCCTGGCCGTGAACGCGGGCGACAGGCGCCGCCCGCGGGTCACTCTGTCGGCCGGCGCTTCCGCCGGCATGTCCCTCCCTCTGTCCGCGCAGGCTTTCCAGCGGCCGCTGTACCGCGGTCTTGGCGCCGGGATGGAGATCGTCTTTCCGAAACCGCTCGCAGAGCTTATACTGCAGGCGCACTGGGGAGATGTTCCCGTCGCCTCTCTCCCGTCGCTGATCGCGGAGCGCCGGGGGGCGGCCGCGGGTTGGCAGGCTTCCCTGGCGGTGCGCTGGACTGTACGGCCGCAGGTTGCGGTCGATAGCGGCCTGGAGCTGCGGGAGCCCGCGACGCTCGGAGGCCTGCTGGGCTGCACGCTTCACGCGAGGAGGTCGCCTTGATCGCTTTTCTGCTGAAGGGCGGGGTGGTGATGATCCCCATCGCCGTCCTGTCCATCGTCGCCCTGGCCCTGATCGCCGAGCGCATCGCCTTCTTCCTGGGCATCCGGGAACGGGGTGACGGGCTGCACGCCCGGATCATCGAGCTGGTGGCCACCGGCAACGCACCCGCGGCCTTCGACGAGCTGGAGCGGACCCGCACTCCGGAGGCGAAGGTGCTGCTGGCCGGGCTGGCCGCCCGTGCCGAGGGGCAGAGCGGCGAGACGGTCAGCCTGCGCATGGAGGCCCAGGCGCTCAAGCATACCGCGGCGCTGGAGCACAACGTCGGCTTTCTTTCCAGCGTCGCCAACCTCTGCACCCTGCTGGGGCTGCTAGGCACCGTTACCGGCATGCTGCGGGCCTTCCTGAACATGAGGGTGTCCGGGATCTCGGACCCGGCGCGCCTGGCCGGGGGGATTTCGGAGGCCCTGATCACCACGGTGGCCGGCCTGTGCGTGGCCATCCCCTGCCTGCTCGCGTTCCACGTTTTTCGCCAGCGGGTGAACAGCGCCCTTTCCCGCATGGAGATCGCCAGCTCGGAGCTGCTCGGCCTCTTCGCCCGGGAGAAGCAGCTGCGGATCAAGCTATGAGGCGGGCGGGGATGCGTTTGCCGCGTCGCCTGGACGACGAGGGCGGGCTCGTGCTCACCCCGCTCATCGACATGGTCTTCCTGACCCTGATCTTCTTCATGTTGAACGCCACCCTCTCCCTGAATCCGGCCATCCAGGTGGACCTGCCGGAGGCCTATACCTCGCAGGCCGTGCTGGAGGAGGAGATCGTGGTCACCATCGCCCGGTCAGGGGAGATCTTCATCGGGAAGAAGCCGGTGGCCCACGAGCGGCTGTCCACCGAGTTGAAGAAGGAGATGGCCCGCCTGGACAGCCGCAGGATGATCCTTCAGGCCGATCAGAACCTGCCGTACCGCCTGCTGGTGGAGGTCATGGACCTCGCGCGCCTCGCCGGCGTCGAAGCGGTGGCCCTGGTAACCGTGCCGAAAAGTCTTCCGTGATGAGGCCGAAAGCCCTGCCTTACCTGCTGTTCTCGTTGATCGCTCACGGCGGACTGCTCTTCACCCTGCTGCTCTGGCGCATCCCGCCGGAGCCGGAGCCCCCGCAGCGGCGGGTCGAGCTTGTTTTTAGCCGGCCCGCGCCCGGCCGGCGCCCGGCAGCGCGGCAAAAGCAGGCGCAGGCGCTGCCGGGATTGCCCGTGCCCGAGGGCAGGGCCTTGAGCCCGCCGCCGGCGCCGGCCGGCGGCAGAAAGGCCGTACTGCTCCCGGAGACTCCGCGCAGCCTGCCGGGTGCTCCACCACGGGTTTCCGAGGCGAAGGGCGCCGCGGCGCTGCCGACGGCGGCGCAGGTACTGCGCGGCCTGCTGCCGGAGCCGGCCGCAGCCCCCGCGCCTTCCGCTGTCACCGAGGCTCCGGCCGAGCCGGCTGGATATACGCCGGCGACTGCGCTAGAATGGAATGAGGGGGAACGGACCCTCCTGCGCCGCCCGCGGCTGCGTTTCCCTCAACTCCTGCTGGACAAAGGACTGGAGGTCGACGTGGAGGCGGCCTTCGTGGTGGCCCCGGACGGACAGGTGATCCGGGTCCAGATCACCCGTAGCTCGGGGTTCGCCTCAGTGGACCGGGAGGTGGAGCAGGCGCTGCGCGATGCCCTGTTCGCGGAGTCCCGCCGGGAGGACGCCGGCCGCATCCAGTTCCGCTTCCGCCTGGAGAGGAAATAATGAAGCCTTCGGCCGCCCGCCGGCCTCCTCGAGTCCTGGAGATCCTCCTGCTGGCGGCCTTCGTCGCTGTGGGCAGCGTCGCCGTGTATCAGCTGAACCTGCTTCTGTCGCGCAGGATGGAGGAGCTGAAGGCCCGCTCGATCGCGCTTCTGGAAACCCGACTGGGGCACGAGATCCGCTACCGCAGCATCGCTCCCTCGGTCCTGGGTTTCCTGGCGGTGCGCGACCTGACGGTGTTGAGCCTCCGGGACCCGCAGCGGCCACTGCTGGTGATCAGCCGGGTGAAGATCCACTACAACCTCCTGCGTCTGCTGTCCACCCGCGACCCGCTGCAGTCGCTCTCGGAGGTCCAGATTGCCAACTCGTCCCTGGAGGTTGACCGGGAGCGGGACCAGGAGCTGCTGGAGTTCGTGGAGCGCCTCGGGACGGGGGAGGGCTGGCGCGAGCTGCCCCGGCTGCGCCTGACCGGCGCCAACATCAGCCTGCGCTACCGGGAGGCCGGCTGGTCGGCCGCGGTGAGGGACCTGTTCTTCTCGCTCGAGAGCGTAGAGGACTACTACCGGGTGTCAGTCCGCGGTTCGCTGGAATACCTGCGCGGGCGGAGGGAGGCCGGCCGGCCGACCCTGGCGGCGAAGGTGAGGGTCACCGGCAAGGTGGAACGCAGCCTCGCCTGGTCAGACCTGGCGGTTCGGGTGTTCTCCCTGAGCACGGAGGCCTTCAGCCTGCGGCGCCAGACCTTTCAGGTCACCAACAGCGGGAAGGAGCTGAAGGTGAACAAGATCCAGGACCGGGCGGCGCTGGACGTGCAGCTTACCTACGACCGGTCCACGAGCGAGCTGGGCGCCAGCTTCGCCATGGAGGACCTCAGGCCCGCGGACCTGGTGGAGTTGCGGGGGTCTCTGCTGCGGTACAACCAGTGGCTGGCCAGCTCCCTGACCGCCTCCGGCACCTTCACCTACAACCTGGCCGGGGGCACCCTGCGCTACCAGGCGGACGCCGAGCTGTTGCCCGCCGAAGAACTGGTGCCGGTAGACCTGTACCTGGTCAGCCGCCTGCACGGAACCGAGAAGAGCCTTTACCTGGAACCGCTGGTCGTTCACACCCCGCAGGGGACACTGGAGTTCTTCGGAGACGTGCTGTTCGCCAGTCTCCTGCCCTCGGGGCTGCTGCGCCTGACCGACCTGCGCTCGCCTTACACCCCTGCGGTGAGCGCCTCGCTGGAAGTCGCGCGGGACCCCGGCCGCGTGACGGTGCGGGGGAGCAGGCTCCAGCTGGGGGATGTCACCCTGAGCGCCTTCACCCTGTCCCTGACCCCGGGCCGAGGAGAGATCCCCTTCGAGCTCTCCGCTTCCCTGCCCGCGGAACCGGGCGGCATCCGCGCCGTGGGCGCCTTCAGCCTGGGCCGGCAGCCCGCGCTCCGCCTGCAGACGCAGGTCCGCGCTCTGCCGCTGGACACCCTGTACTACCTGCTGGCCGCCGATGCCGTGCGCCTGGACCCGGTGGGCTCCCGCCTGGCCCCTTTCAACGGTTCTTTCGACCTGTCCCTCGTCACGGATTTCCGGACCTTCTCCCTGTCTTCCGACGAGATCAGGCTTTTTGAGCGCACCACCCCCGCCAACTCCGCCAGCTTCGCCCTGCTCCTCACGCAGGAGGAGCTTGAGCTGCGGAGTCTGCGCGCACACTGGAACGGCTACGCTCTGTCGGGCAGGGCCGCGGCCCGCCTGGCGGGCAGTGAGATGGAGTTCAAGAGCGAGCTGGAGTTCGAAGGCACCCCATACGCGCTGCGCGGCAGGTACTCCGCGGGCAGGCAGCTGCGCCTGGAAGGCAGCTACGGCCTCGCCGCGGTGGTCGCGCTCGGCGGCGAGGCCGGCCTGGACTTGGTCCCGGCCGAGCTCAAGGCGCTGCGCGGCACCGCCTTCAACCTGCAGGTCGAGCGGCTGCCGGTCCCCCTGAAGCAGGGGAGGGTGCTGCTGTCCACCGAGCTGGAGGGCCTGCTCACCCCTGCCGGGGTCCTTTTCGCCCAATCGCCGCGAACCCGGGTGGAGAATTTCCCCTTCCTGGCCGTGAAGGAGAACTCCCTGCAACTTTCGTTCTCCCTGTCCGATGGCCGGCTCACCATGGATTCGATCCGCTACCAGGACCGCTTCTCCGCCGTGTCCGGGCAGGGCAGCCTGACCGTGGCCGGTTTCGACCCGCCTTCTGCCGAAGGCTGGGTCCGGCTCCAGGATCGGGCGGGTTTCGAGCGCTATTCCCTCACCGCTACCAGGGGCCAGGATGGGCCTACGCTGCTCGTGGACTTCAACCGCACCCCCCTCGAGCGGGCCGGCGAGCTGGCGGTAAGCGGGGATCTTTCCGGCAGCCTGCGCTTCCAGGGCAGCCTGCTGGCCCCCGACCTCGCCGTGCGGCTCCAGTTGCAGGACGGCCGGCTCAACACCGATCCGCTGGCGATGGAGCTGGCCGCCGCCTACCGCGATCACCGGTTCACCCTGGAAACCCTGAACCTTGCCCTGCTCACGCACCGCATCAGCGAAAGCAGGGGCTACTGGGACCTGGCGCTAGGCGAGCTGGCTTTCAGCTCCCGCTACGCCGCGGACTACTTCGGCATGCCCGCGCGCCTCACGTTGGAGCTGAAGGGGACGACCACGCCGGGGCCCGAGCTCTCCGGCCTGTTGGAGCGCGACCTGGACGCCGTCTTGCGTCTCGCCGCCATCCAGGTCGAGCGCCGCCAGTATCCGGACTGGCTCGTGCGGCTGCGGGCGCGGGGTGGGGAGTTCGGGTTGGACGGAGGCCCGCAGGACGCCATCCACGGCACGATCGCCCGTAGCGGGGAGTTCAGCCTGGGGCTGGAAGCGCCGCTGCCTATTCAGGGGAAAGCCACCGGCAGGCTGCTGCGGGACAGGATCGAGTCGCAGTTTCGCATCAGCGCGCTGGACCTGCGCATCCTCAACACCCTCCTGGCGCCGAGCACGCAGATCATCCGCTTCACCGCGGGGACAGGCTCCGGGGCGCTGCGCATCGCCGGCATGGTCACCGATCCGGACTGGTTCGGCACCATCGAGGTGCGGGACGCGGCCATGCGCTTCCAGCTATCCCCGGAGGAGATCAAGCCCATCAATGGCCGCCTGGATTTCAATGAGAAGACCTTCAGCCTGCCCCGCGTGGCCAGCCAGGCCGGCAGGGCGCGCGTGGAGGCGGAAGGCTACTTCAGCCTGGACCATTGGATTCCCCGCGCCTTCGAGTTGAGTTTCTACGTCGACCAGTACCCGGGGGCCCACGTCAAGGCCACCTTCGCCCCCGTGTCGCTGGACGGCTACGCCACCGGGGCGGTGCGCGTGCGCTGGGACAGCGTGGACACCTGGGTCGAGGGCAAGCTCACCGCCAACCTCTGCCGCATCGCCCTGGTGCGCCCCGAGGCGGAGACGCCGGCCCCGGCCCGCTCCCCGAAGGCGCCGCTGTCCATCGACCTGAAGATCGCCGTGGGCCGCAGCGTAGAGTTCTTCTGGCCCGCCCAGACCTTCCCCGTGGTGCACACCTACGCCAAGCAGGGCGAGCAGGTGGCGGTGGCGCTGAACGGGGAAACGGGGGTGGTGACCCTGGCGGGGGAAGTGGAGATCCGCGGCGGGGAAATCTTCTACTTTGACCGCAGCTTCTACCTGAAGCGCGGCAGCATCCGCTTCGATGACGCCCTGGGCGAGGTGGACCCCTGGATCGACGCCTTGGCCGAGATCCGCGAGCGCGACCAGAACAACGAGGAGATCAAGATCTACCTGGAGGCCAACAACAGGCTGAGCCAGTTCTCCCCGCGCTTCTACTCCGAGCCGGCCCGCCCGGACATGGACATCATGGGCCTCATCGGCGGGAACATCGTGGACCGTTTCGAGGACTCCAGCTTCGGGGTTTCCGCCGTCATGCTGACCTCCGACATCGTAGGGCAGTTCGGGATCCTTGCGCCCTTCGAGCGGGCCGTGCGCCGCCTCCTGAACCTGGACCTGTTCAGCATCCGCACCCAATTCTTGCAGAACATCCTGGTCGGCAAGCTGGTCGGGGAGGACGCGGCCTCCGGGAGCTTCAATCCCCTTGACAACACCACCCTGTCTTTAGGAAAGTATCTGGGAACGGATTTGTTCGTGCAGGCTCTGGTGCGTTTCCAGGCGACGGATGTCGTGGGCAGCGCATACAACATCCAGACGGAGGGGGAGCTGAACCTGGAGTGGACCACCCCCTTTTTCCTGCTGGAGTGGACCTTCGCCCCCCGGCACCCGGAGAATCTGTTCCTTTCCGACAACAGCATCGGATTGAGCTGGAAGTTTTCATACTGAGGAAACCTATGCGAAAGATTCTGGCCTGCATCCTGCTCCTGTGCGCCCTGTCCGCCTCCGCCCAGGAGGAGTGGTACATCGGCAAGCCGATCAGGGACTTCACCTTCACCGGGCTGGACACCGTTTCCCGCAATGAACTGGCGGCGCTCGTCCAACCCTACGTCGGCCAGGCCTTTTCCCTGGAGCTTTTCTGGCAGGTGCAGGAAAAACTCTACGCCCTGGACTATTTCGAATCGATCGAGTCCAACGCCCTGCCGGTCGACGGGGAGGCGGGCGTTATCGTGGAGTTCACGGTGAAGGAGAAGCCCACGGTCGCGGACATCCTGCTGGAGGGCAACCGGCAGCTGCGCCGCACGGAGATCCTGGAAAAGGTGCTCGTCAAGAAGGCAGACATGGTCACCCAGGCCCAGGTGAACGCGGACGCCGAAGGCATCGCCGGCCTGTACCTGGAAAAGGGCTTCACCGAGGCCAAGGTGACGGGGAGCCTGGAGGCCGGCAAGGAGGGCAGCAACACCGTCAACGTGAGGTTCGCCATCCTGGAGGGGGTGCAGACGGCCATCCGCGCCATCGCCTTTTCGGGTAATGCCTTCGCCTCGGAGAGCACGCTGCGCAAGACCATGAAGACCAAGCAGCAATCCCTGTTTTCCAGCGGCCTGTTCCAGGAAGCCAAGCTGGAGGAGGACCTGGCCAGTCTGCTGGAATACTACGGCGAGCATGGCTTCGTCGACGCCCGCATCGAGAAAGTGGACCGCGCCGTGGAGCGCGACGAGAAGGAGAGCAAGAACTTTCTCTCCATCACGATCTACCTGAACGAGGGGGAGCAGTGGACTTACGGCGGGATGGGCTTCCAGGGCAACCAGATCTTCTCCTCCGAACAGCTGGCGGCCCTGGTGCGCCAGGCCCCGGACAAGATCCTCAACAGGACCCGCCTGGAAGCGGACACCCAGCGCGTGGCGGACCTGTACTACGAGAATGGCTACATCTTCAACGTGATCGGGAGGGACGAAGCCCGGGACGAGAAAAAGAAGGAAATCTCGTACACCATCCGCATCGTGGAGAAGGACCGGGCCCATATCGAGAGCCTGATACTGAAGGGCAACACCAAGACCAAGGACAACGTGATCCTGCGCGAGCTGCCCTTCGCGGAAGGCGACATCTTCAGCAAGGCCAAGGTGCTCCAGGGCCTGCGCAACCTCTACAACCTGCAGTATTTCACCTCCATTCAGCCCGAGACCCCCCAGGGCAGCGCCGAGGGGCTCATGGACCTGGTGCTCAATGTGGAGGAAGGCAGCACGGCCAATATCAACTTCGGGGTGACCTTCTCCGGCGGCGACTATCCCATCTCCGGGGTGCTCAAGTGGTCCGAAAACAACTTCCTGGGACGCGGCCAGGCCCTGGGCGTGAACCTGGAGATCTCCAGCCTGCGCCAGCTGGCTGCGCTCAGCTTCACGGAGCCCTGGCTTTTCGGCAAGCGCTGGTCGGGGGGCGTGAACCTGAGCTTCGAGCACGCCGTGGTGCCCAATATCTACCAAGATGTGATGGGCCCGGTGTTCCAGGGCGACGAGGACAACGCCGTGCCGGACCCCTTCTACGGGTACATGGTGGACCCGGACACGGGGCTGCCTTCCCCCGCCCCCAACGCGGTCACCGACTACGAGTACGCCGTCAGCAACGGCTACCAGATGCCCGACCAGTACACCATGGACTACACCACCTGGAGGATCTCCGCGGGCATCGACTCCGGCTACCGCTATTTTACGCCCCTCGGCTGGCTGGGGGTGCGCGGCGGCCTGAGCACCAGTCTGGAGCTGGTCGAGTATGATCCCGAGCTGTACCGGCCGTTCGACCCGGTGATCCGCGCCGGCCAGGGCATCTGGCAGAACGTCAACAAACTGGGCGTGACGCTGTTCTGGGACAAGCGGGACTATTTCCTGAACCCCAGCAAGGGATTCTACCTCGCCCAGGGGGCCACTTTCGCGGCGGGCTTCCCTCTAGGGACGCGCGAATACCTCCGCACGGACTCCACGGTGGAGGGTTTCCTCACCCTGGTGGACTGGCAGGCCAGCGAGAACTGGAAGCTCAGGCTGATCCTGGCCGGCCACAGCGCGCTGTCGTTCATCCTGCCGCAGTTTTGGAACGACAAGGCCCTGACCATCACCAACGACCGGCTGTACATCGACGGCTGGAACGTGGCCCGCGGCTGGCCGCTGGAGCGGGACCTGTTTGCCCTCTGGGACAACCGCCTGGAGCTGCGCCTGCCCATCGCGGAGCAGGTGCTGTGGGGGGTGTTTTTCATGGACGCGGTGGTCGGCTACCCGACCGTGAGCGGAATGGGCAACCTGGTTCTGGACGACTTCTTGTTCAGCTTCGGGGGAGGCATCCGCTTCTCCATCCCGCAGTTCCCGATCCGGCTTTACCTGGCCAAGCGCTTCAAGACGGAAAACGGGAGCGCGGTCTGGCAGGACGGCGATCTGCCGTTCTTCGGCACGACGGTGGATTTCGTCATCTCCCTCGGCGGCGATACCTTCTAAGGAGTGCGGCATGGCGGGCAGGTTGAAGGCGGTTTCAGCGGCGGTTGTCTTTCTGGCGGCGGCCGCGTTCGCGTTCGGCGAGCAGATCACTCGCGTCGGCGTGCTGGACATCGAGAAGGTCTACTCGGTCTACTTCCGCGAGTCGCGGGCGGTCAAGGAGCTGCAGGAGACCAGGGCGACAGTCCTGCGGGAGATCGGCCGGATCGACGAAGAGGTCCTGGCGTTGGAAGCTCAGAAGCTACAGGCGGAGTCTGAGCGCAACAGCGACCTGGCGTTGAAGCTGGACACGGAAATTTTCAAGAAGAAGCAGTACCGGGACGACTACCGCCGCATCAAGATGGACCAGCTGCGCAAGATGTCGGAGCGCATCTCGCTGTCGGACGCCTTTTTGGACGAGCTGGTTTCGGCCATCCAGTTGGTAGCGGAAAGCGAGGGCTTCTCGGTGATCCTCAACAAGAGCGGTCAGTTCGAGCAGTTCTTCTTTTTCTACACCAAAGAGGTGGACGTCACCGAGAAGGTGATCCAGGAGCTGGTGCGGCGCGCCGGGCAGAAAAGCTCCGGGGGGTGAGGTGGGTCGCATCCTGGCCGTGGACCTGGGAACTCGCCGGGTAGGGCTGGCCATCACCGACCCCCTGCGGATGATCGCCTCGCCCCTGACCAACCTGACCTTCAAAGGCGAAGCGCCTCTGGTCCGAGAGCTGCTGCGCCTGGCCGCCGAAAAAGACGTGAAGCGCGTGGTCATCGGCCTGCCGATCCGCGAGGACGGGACGGAGGCGCAAGGTTGCCGGCAGGCGCGCAGCCTGGCCCGCCGACTGCAGGCGGAGGGGCTGCCGGCGGTGCTCTGGGACGAGCGCTATTCCAGCCGGGAGGCGGAAGCGGTATTACGGGAGATGGGCCTCGGCCGGCGCCGGGCCTTGGGGCGCGTCGACCCGGTGGCGGCGGCCATCATTCTGGAGGATTATCTGCGCTCCGCCTCTTCTCCAGCAGATCCTTGAGGGCTGCGAAGCGCCGCGTGTTCTGTTCTGAGGTCTCCATCAGCCCGCCGTCACAAGGGTTTCGGGCAGGCCTCAAGCGAAGAGGTCTACGTTGCGGGCGGAGTCGTCGGGCACCTCGGCGGGAGGCTCGGGGGCGCGCGCCGGTGGGGTCGCGGGCGCGGAAGCCGGCTCTGGCGGCGCCGGCTCTGGCGGCGCCGGCTCCGGCGGTGCGGAAGCCCGCTCTGGCGGCGGATAGGCGTCGATACGTTCCACGTCCATATTGTCCCCCCTCTGGTATTACTATAATCTACCCGTATGTCCGAGACAACCCCCATGATGCGCCAGTACCGCAGCATCAAGAGCCGGCACCCGGACAGCATCCTGTTCTTCCGCCTGGGGGACTTCTACGAGATGTTCGAGCAGGACGCCGCGGAGGCTTCGCGGCTTCTGGACCTGACGCTGACCCGCCGCGGCGGCGTGCCCATGTGCGGGATTCCCTACCATGCGGCGCCGGGCTACATCGGCCGGCTGCTGAAGGCCGGACGCAAGATCGCCGTCTGCGAACAGATCCAGCTTTCCCGCACCGGGATTGCCCGCAGGGAGGTCACGGAGGTCATCACCCCCGGCACCGTCACCGACGAGAATCTGCTGGAAAGGACCGCCAACAACTACCTGGTGTGCGTCTGCCGCACAGGGGAGGCCGTGGCGCTCGCCTGCATCGACCTGTCCACCGGCTATTTCGCGGCCACCCACTTCGCCAGCTCCGGGAGGGTGGAGCGGCTGCGCAGGGAGTTCCTCAGCCTGGCGCCCCGGGAGATCCTGGTGCAGGAGTCCATGCTGGAGGAGGACGGCGTCCTGAAGGCCCTGTTGGCCGAGCGGGAGGAGCTGGTCGTCAACCGTCTCCCGGACTGGAGCTTCGACCCGCAGTCCAACCGCGAGCTGCTGGAACGTCAGTTCCGGGTGGCCAGCCTCAAGGGCTTCGGCCTGGGGGAGGGCTCGCCGGAAATACCGGCCGCGGGGGTCCTGCTCTCCTACCTCGCCGATACCGCCGGGAGCCTGCTTCCGCACGTGCGCTCCCTCGCCCTGTACTCCGAATCCAGCTTCCTCGGGCTGGACGAATCGACCCTGCGCAACCTGGAGATCGTCCAGAACCTGAACGACCGGACCCGGCGCTACACCCTGCTGGAGCTGCTGGACCAGACCCGCACCGCCGCCGGCTCGCGCAAGCTCAAGCGCTGGCTGCTCAAGCCGCTGAAGGAGGTGACGGCGATCGCCAGCCGCCAGGCCCAGGTCGAGTTCTTCTACCGCAACCAGGGCCTCCTGGCCAGGTTCCGCTCCGAGCTCGGGAAGGTGCTGGACCTGGAACGGCTGGCCTCCCGGGTGGCCCTGGAAAAGGCGCATGCCAAGGACCTGCTGGCAGTAAAGAGCTCCCTCACCGCCATGCTGGCCGCCGCCGAGCTGCTGCGCGGCCACGCCGAGCTGGAGGAGAGGCTGGCCGGGCTGCGCAGCCGGGAGCCGGATATCCGCAGGCTGACCGACCTGCTGGAGCGCTCGATCCAGGAGGAGCCCTCCATTCTGCTCACCGAAGGCAACCTCCTCAAGCCCGGCTACGACCCGGAGGTGGACCGCTTCCGGGAAATGAAGGAGCACGCCCGGCGCGTCTTAAGGAACTACCTGGAGGAGGAGCGCTCCCGCTCGGGCATCGGCAACCTGAAACTTAAATACAACCGGATCATCGGCTACTTCCTGGAGGTCACCAAGTCCAACACGGGCCTGGTTCCCGGCCACTTCATCCGGCGTCAGACCCTGGTCGGCGGCGAGCGCTACACCACGGAGAGGCTCGCCGACCTGGAGAGCGAGATCAACAACGCCTCCGAGCGCATGATCGAGCTGGAGCGGGAGCGGTTCCTGGAGGTGCGCCGGGAGGTGCAGGCGGAGGTGGGCCTGCTGCTGGACCTGGCGGAGCAGTTCTCCGACCTCGACGTCCTGCAGGCCTTCGCCTTCGCGGCCACGGTTCACGGCTACGTGCGGCCGCAGGTCACCTCGGAGCGGCTGCTGCAGATCGAGGAAGGCCGCCACCCGGTGGTGGAGGCGAACCTGCCGGGCGGGGCCTTCGTGCCCAACAGCCTGCGCTTGTCCCGGGAGGGCACCTCGTTCGTCCTGCTGACTGGGCCGAACATGGCCGGCAAGTCGACCTTCCTGCGGCAATGCGCCCTGATCGTCCTCATGGCCCAGCTAGGCTCCTTCGTGCCCGCCGCCGCCGCGCGCATCGGGGTGGTGGACAACATTTTCTGCCGGGTAGGCGCCACCGACAACCTGGCGCGCGGGGAGTCCACCTTCCTGGTGGAGATGAGCGAGACCGCCAACATCCTGCGCGGCGCCTCGGCCGACAGCCTGGTGATCATGGACGAGGTGGGGCGCGGCACCGGGACCAACGACGGCCTGGCCATTGCCTGGGCCGTGTCGGAGTATATGCTGGAGAAGGTTCGCGCTTTCACCCTGTTCGCCACGCATTATCACCAACTCACCGCCCTGCGGCATCCCGCCCTCGCGAATTTCTCCATGGCCGTGCTGGAAAGGGACGGCAAAATCGTTTTCCTGAAGCAGGTGCGCGCCGGACCCACGGACAACTCCTACGGAATCCACGCAGCCGAGCTGGCCGGAGTCCCCGAGGAGGTGATACGCAAGGCCGAGAAACTGCTGGGCTCGCTGGAAGACCTCAGGGGCGGCGCCCCCAGGCAAACACAAATGCGCCCGGCCGCGCGGCAGGCGGAGCTGTTCGACCCCCTGGAAGGGGTCCGCGACCAGATCCTGGGACTGGACGTGGACCAGACCACGCCGCTGGACGCCCTGAGCCTCCTGGCCCGCTGGCAGCGGGAGCTGCGCGGCCAATCGCCGGGATAGCGCTCGGCCGTCAGCTCAACAGCTTCAGGACATTGTCGCGCTGGAGCTTCTCCAGACCGGCGCCGGAAAGGCGGATGCCCTCCATGAGCGCCTGCAGCGTCCTGGCCCCCGGCTCGGGGGCTTCCCGTCGGGCAAGCTCGCCGGCTACGCCAGCCACCGTCTCCCGGACCGTCCCGATCCAGCGCTCCAGCAACGGGATGTCCCTGCGCGCGGCGATGCCGAGCAGCGTCGCGCTGTGGGCCTCCAGCACGGGCTCTCCCTGGTAGCGGGCACGAAGGAGGGCCTGCAACGCCCCCGCCTCGTCCTGCGGTTCGCCCAGGAGGTAGTCGCGGAACCCCTCCAGGCCTCCCAGGACGGCCTGCGCCCGCGCCACGTAGCGTTGGGCTACGAGCGCCCTCTGGCGCAGCTCGGTCAGCCCTCCCTCCGCGGGGATCGGGGGGGACTGGCCTGCGGAGGCGCGGCGAACCGCCGCCGCCCCCTGCAGCTCCTCCAGCTCACGCCGCCGGGCCGGGCCTAGCGGGTCGGGTGAAAGCTCTCCGCGGTTGACCTGCATGAGGCGATAGTAGAACGATCCGCACCGTCTTGTCAAATTCCGCTCCACGGGTTTGTGCCCAGCTCCCCGGCGATGTAGGCTATAGGCGTGCTCCTGGAGCTACTGTTCCCGGGACGCTGCCTGCTGTGCGGCGGGGAGCTGGCCTTTAGCGCAGGGCGGGGTGGACCGCTCTGCCTGGACTGCCGGGAGACTCTGCGCCCCCTGGAGGGGAGCCGGCGCTGCGAGGTCTGCAGCCTGCCGCTGCTCTCCGAGCGACGACTGTGCACCCGCTGCCGGCGCCGGGAGTACGAGTTCGAGAGCAACCTATCGCTCTTCGAATACCGCGGGGCCATCCGGGAGGTGCTGTACCAGTTCAAGTTCCGCAACCGCCTCCGCCTGGCCGGACTGCTGGCGGCGCCCGCCGCGGCCGTCCTGGCGGCGCGCTTCCCCGGCGCGACCCTGGTACCGGCCCCGGCCAATCCGCAGGCGGTGGCGAGGCGCGGCTGGGACCCGGTGGAGCGCATCTGCCGCATCCTGGAGCACTCCTACGGTTTTCCGACCTGCCGCGCCCTGGAACGGCTGGCCGGGCCGCCGCAGAAACTGCTGGGCTACGAAGAGCGCCGGCGGAACCTCCGCGGCACGATCCGTCTGCGCCAGGCCCCCTCCGCCGAGCTGGTGCTGCTCGACGACGTTTTCACCACGGGGGCCACGGCCAGCGAGTGCGCGCGCGTGCTCAAGCAAGGCGGGGCCTGCCGGGTGCGCGCCCTGAGCCTGGCCATCGACGTGCCTTGACTTTTCGGGCGAATCGGAGTATCGTTGGCCTGCTTATTGTATACAGCGTTTGTGGTAGTATATGGGTCGAGAGTTCGACCCTTTTTATTTGAGGCGGACGATGGTGGGGACCCAGGCGGAAAAGGAACTGCTGGAGCTGGTGAAACCCATTGTCGCAGCGATGGGTTTCCAGCTCGTCGAGCTGGGACTGCACCGCAGCCCCAATGGCAGCCGCGTGCACGTGGTCATATACCGCGCTGAAGGCGTCGGGGTGGACGACTGCGCCGCCCTGTCGCGCAACCTGCGGCCGCGTCTGGAGCTCGCCGCCGGCCTCGGGGAGGTCGGGCTGGAAGTGAGCTCGCCCGGGCTGGAACGGGTCATCAAGGACCCCGCGGAGTACGAGATCTTCAAGGGGCGCGGGGTGCGGCTGTGGCTGCGGGACGCGGCGGATTGGCTGGACGGCGTCAACGAAGGGGTCGAGGACGGAGCCCTCGGCCTGAGTCGCGGCGGCCAGAGGCTGCGCTTCGGCCTGGAACAAATCGTCAAAGCGAAGCTCGATGCTTCATAAGGGAGTTTAAGCGATGGCCTCGAAGATGTCGGAAGCGATCAAGCTGCTGATCCAGGAGCGCGGAATTTCGGAGGAGCTGGTCCGGAAAACCATTGAAGAATCCCTCCTGGCCGCGTTCAAGAAGAAATTCGGGTCCATGGACAACGCCGTGGTGCGCTTCAGCGAGGACGGCAGCGAGGTGACCATTTTCGCCAGGAAGAAGATCGTCGAAGAGGACGACCTGGAGGACCCGCTGTACGAGATTCCCCTGGCCGAGGCCCTGACGATGAACGAGGAATGCGAGATCGGGGACGAGCTGCTGATCGAGATCAACCCTCTGGAGTTCGACCGCGGTGCGGTGCAGAGCGCCAAGCAGAAGACCAAGCAGACCCTGCGCGAGATCCAGAAGAACACCCTCTACTCCGAGTTCAAGGAGAAGGTCGGGGAGATGGTGATCGGCTACTACCAACGGGAGCGCAACGGCAACATCTACGTGGACCTCGGCAAAACCGAAGGAATCCTGCCCAAGAAATACCAGTCCCCGCGCGAGGTCTACCACCCCAGCGACCGGGTGCGGGCCCTGATCTACGAGGTCGCCAAGTCGCCGACGGGGCTGCAGATCGTGCTGTCGCGCACGCACTCGGAGTTCGTGCGCAAGGTCTTCGAGCTGGAGGTGCCGGAGCTCTACGACCACACGATCGAGATCTACAAGATCGTGCGGGAGCCCGGCTACCGCACCAAGATGGCCGTCTACTCCAACCGCGACGACGTGGACCCGGTGGGCGCCTGCGTCGGCATGAAAGGGATCCGCATCCAGGCGGTGGTGCGCGAGCTGGAGGGCGAAAAGATCGACGTGCTGAAGTACGATCCCGACCCCCGCACCTTCATCCGCAACGCGCTACTGCCCGCCGAGATGGAGCAGGTGGTCATCCTGGACGAGTCCAAGAAAAGCGCCCTGGCCGTGGTCCAGGACAACCAGTTCTCCCTGGCCATCGGTAAGCAGGGACTCAACGTGCGCCTGGCCAACCGCCTGGTGGACTGGAACATCGACGTCAAGACGGTGCAGCAGTTTTCCGAGATGGACATGTCCGCGGAGACCAGGCGCGCCCTCTCCGCCTTGTTCGGGGACCTGGAGCCCGCCGAGGAGATCACGCGCATCAGCGAGCTTCCCGGCTTGAACGAACGCCTGGTGGACATCCTCAAGGCCAACGGGATCGAGTACATCGAGAGCCTTATCTCCATGAGCGAGGAGCACATCACGGGTTTGAGCGGGATCACCCCGGACGACGCCAGGACGATCGCCAAGGCCATCGCCGAGAACATCGAGATCGTCGAGGAGCAGGAGCAGGCCAAGCCTGCTGAGCCCGAAGCCACCGTCCCCTCCGCGGACCCAGCGGAAGCCGTGCTCCCCGCGGAGCCGGAAGTCGCAGCGGCGAACCCGACGCCGGAAGCGCCGGCAGCCGCCGCAGTGCAGGCCCCGGTGGAGGAAACCTACGAGTGTCCCGAGTGCGGTGCGGTGATCAATCCGGACATGACCGCTTGTCCAAACTGCGGCGTTGGTTTAAGCTTCGAGGAAGACGAAGGGCAAGATGGCTGAGGAACCGAAGAAACCTAAAGCGACGCTCATCAAACACCGCAAGCCGCCGACGGCGGTCGAGCCGCTCCTGCCCGCCGCGGAGGAGCCCGAGAAAAAAAAGATCGTCGTAGTCAAGAAGAAGATGGTCATCGTCAAGAAGACGCCGGTGGCGAAGGAAATCCCGGCCGAGCGGCAAGAAGTCCCGGCCGCGGCCTCCCCGCGCGAGGCCCCCCCCAACGCCCCCAGCGAAACCGAATCGGTCACGCTGGAACAGGTGCGGCGCAGGGAACCCCCTGTCCGGCCGCCGCTGCCCGTGGATCGGGACCGGCGTCCGCCGTCCCGCTACAGCCGTCCCGGCGGGCCTCCCGGCGGGGACTTTCGTCGCCCCGGCGGGCCTCCCAGCGGGGACTTTCGCCGTCCCGGCGGGCCTCCCAGCGGGGACTTTCGCCGTCCCGGCGGGCCTCCCAGCGGGGACTTTCGCCGCCCCGGCGGGCCCAGGCCGTTCGATCGCAGGCCTCCCGGGGCGCCTCCGGCCAGGCCGGCCCCTGCGGGGGGAACTTCCGGCGAAAAGCCGGGCGCGGGGAAAAAGGTCTTCAGGGCCAAGAAGAAGGCCAACTACTCCAAGCCCCGTTACGAAGAGCACCAGGAGAAAGTCCTCAGCCAGAAGAAGAAGCTCAACCAGAAGATCAACCCCGTTCCGCGCGAGGTCTCCATCATGGAGGTGATCACGGTTTCGGAACTGGCCAGGAAAATGAACCTCAAGGCCTCCGAGCTGATCTCCAAGCTCATGAGCATGGGCATGATGGTGACCATCAACCAGCAAATCGACGCCGAGACCGCCACGCTGCTGGCGGCGGAATACAGCTGCAAGGTTAAAATCGTCTCCCTGTACGATGAAACGATCATCGTCACGGAAAAGGACAAGGAGGAGGATCTGCGGTCCCGGCCGCCCATCGTCACGGTGATGGGCCATGTCGACCACGGGAAGACCAAGCTGCTGGACGCCATCCGCGCGACCAACGTCGTGGATTCCGAGTTCGGCGGCATCACGCAGCACATCGGCGCGTACACCGTGGACGTCCCGCAGGGACGCGTCGTGTTCCTGGACACTCCGGGGCACGAAGCCTTCACCTTAATGCGCGCCCGCGGGGCCCAGATAACCGACTTGGTCATTTTGGTGGTCGCCGCCAACGACGGGGTCATGCCTCAGACCGTCGAGGCCATCAGCCACGCCAAGGCGGCCGCCGTGCCGATCATCGTGGCCGTGAACAAGATCGACCTGCCGGAGGCCAACGTCGAGCGGGTCAAGACCCAGCTGGCCGAGCACGGCCTGATCCCCGAGGGGTGGGGCGGACACACGCAGTACTGCGAGATCTCCGCCCTCAAGCGCCAGGGCATCAAGGAGCTGCTGGACGCGATACTGCTGCAGAGCGAGATCCTGGAGCTGAAGGCTAACTTCGATTGCCGCGCCGAGGGCCGGATCGTCGAGTCCAAGATCGACTTCGGCAGGGGAATCGTGGCCACCGCCCTGATCCAGCGGGGGACCCTGCGGGTCGGCGACTCCTTCGTGGCCGGGGTGTTCCCCGGCAAGGTCCGCGCCCTGTTCAGCGACAAGGGGGAGAAGCTGAAGGAATCCACCCCCTCGATCCCCGTGGAGATCCTGGGCTTCACCGGCATCCCCAACGCCGGCGACCCCTTCCAGGTCACCGAGAGCGAAAAGGAGGCCCGGCAGATCGGTGCCAAGCGCCAGGAGCTGAAGAAGCATGAGCAGTCCAAGAACATCAAGAGGGTCACCCTCGACAACCTGTACGACCAGATCAAGGACGGGGAGATCCAGGAGCTCAAGATCATCATCAAGGGCGACGTGCACGGCTCGGTGGAAGCTCTGCAGAACTCCCTGGAGAAGCTCAGCACCCTGGAGATCCGGCTCAACGTCCTGCACGCCTCCGCGGGAGCCATCGACCGCAGCGATGTGCTGCTGGCTTCCACCTACAACGCGATCATCGTGGGCTTCAACGTGCGGCCCACGCCGGCCACCCAGCACCTGGCGGACAGCGAGAAGGTGGAGATCCGCAAGTACAACATCATCTACAACGTCATCGACGACATCAAGGCGGCCATGGAGGGCATGCTCGCCCCGAGCCTGGAGGAGCAGACGATAGGGAGCGCGGAGGTGCGCGACCTGTTCAAGATTCCCAAGATCGGCATCATCGCCGGCTGCCACGTAACCGACGGGGTCATGCGCCGCAACGCGGCCGTACGCCTGGTGCGCGACGGCGTGGTCATCTACACGGGCAAGATCTCCTCCCTGAAGCGTTTCAAGGAGGACGCCCGGGAAGTGGAAGTGGGGTACGAGTGCGGCATCGGTGTGGAGAACTACAACGACCTGAAGGCCGGCGACGTCCTGGAGGCCTTCGAGGTCATCAAGAAAGCCAAGACGCTGCAAGGATCGGGTTCCGATGTCGGAAGTAAGGCAAAAGAGGGTTGAGACCCTCATCCAGGAACAGATCGCGACGCTGATCAACCGGAAAACCATCAAAGATCCGCGCGTGCAGTCCCTGTCCGTGGTCACGCGGGTCTCCGCCTCCCGCGACCTCAAATACGCGAAGGTTTACATCTCCTACTACGGCGACGCCGTGCTGAGGCGGGAGTGCGTGGCGGCTCTCAATCACGCGGCGGGGTTCGTGCAGAAGGAGCTGGGCGCCCGCCTGCGCCTGCGCTTCGTCCCCAGGCTCACTTTCCTGGAGGACGCCTCCATCGAGCAGGGTTTCCGCTTCGCGCAGAAGCTGAGGGAACTGTCCCCGGAATGACGCCTCCCTCCGGGCTGGTGCTGCTCGACAAGCCGGCTGGAATCACCTCTTTTCAGGCCCTCGCGCCCCTGAAGAAAGCCCTGGCTACCCGCCAGATCGGCCACCTAGGCACGCTGGATCGCTTCGCCGGGGGCCTGCTTCCCGTGCTCGTGGGTTCGAGCACCAGGCTGGCGTTTCTTTTCGAGAATGCGGACAAGGCCTACCAGGCGGTGTTCGTGCTGGGGCGGAGCACCGACACCCTGGACCCGGAAGGGAAGCTCGTGGCCGAGGCCCGGGTGCCGGAACGGGAGAGCATCGAGGGAGCCCTCGCGGGCTTCATCGGGGAGATCGAGCAGGTCCCCCCCGAGTACTCGGCGGTGCATGTCGACGGAAAACGGGCCTACCAGCTCGCGCGTGCCGGGCGCCGGCCCGTGCTCGCCCCGCGCAGGATCCACATCAAGAGCATCGAAATCCGGCGCTATTCTCCCCCGGAGCTGGAGATTGCGGTGGACTGCTCGAAGGGAACCTACATCCGCGCGCTGGCCAGGGACCTGGGAAAGCAGGCGGGTTCCTGCGCCTACGTGAGCCGCCTCAGCCGCACCCGCGTCGGGGATTTCCGGCTGGAGGAGGCAGTCGCGCCGGAGGTATTCGACCCCGCCAGGGACCTGCAGCCGCCCTCCCGCTTCCTGCCTCGCCTGGGGACGGTCGGCCTGCTGCGGCTGGATGCCCGCCGCCGTCGCGAGGTTCTGAACGGCAATCCGCTGCGGGAGGAGTGGTGCCTGCAGCCGGCCGCGCGGGACGGCTGCTATGCGGTGTTCGACGGTCCGGAAAGCCTCCTGGCGGTGGTCCGGTTGAGCGGCGGACGCTACGAGTACCGGGCCGTGTTTCCGGAGGTTGCGGGTTGACCGTCCTTCCCTGGGAAGGCCTGGCGCCGCATCGCGATCTGCCCAGCGCTTTGACGATCGGGGTGTTCGACGGTATCCACCTCGGCCACCAGCGGCTCATCCGCGAGATCGTGAGCGACTCCCCCGGGACCGCGGCGGTAGTCTGCAGCTTCCGCCAGAACCCCGGCAGCGTTCTGGGCACCCGGCCCGTGCCCGGAAGCATCCTTTCTCTCCGGCAGAAGGAGCGGAAGTTCGCCGGACTGGGGGTGCGCTACCTGGTCCTGATTGACTTTTCCATCGAAATAAGTACACTGACAGGCGAAGACTTCCTCGCGGTGCTGGAGCGGGCATTTGACGTCCGCCGCCTCGTGGTGGGATACAATTTCCATATGGGACGCGGGCGGGCCATGGGAATCCGCGAGCTTGAGTCCCTGCTGAGTTCTGTACGCCCGCAGCTGACGGTAGTCCCGGCTACCTACCACCGGAATCGGGTCGTGAGCAGTTCCCGCATTCGTGAAGCGATCGTTCACGGCAGCTTCCCGGAGGCGCGGGAGATGCTGGGCGGGGACTATTGCCTGGACCTGGAGGACCTGGAACCCGCACTGCGCGGAGGGGTGGCCAGTCTGCCAAGGGTCCGCATCGGCCAGGTCCTGCCGCAGGAGGGCAGCTACCGCGCCCAGCTCTGCGGCGTCGAGGGGGCAAGGCGCCTCGCGCAGGTGTCCCTGACGGGGGATGCCGTCGAGTGGGATGCGAGCACCGGCATCCGGGTCTCGGAAATATGCTTTAGCGATTAGGAGGAATGGCACATGTCCTTTACGAAGGAAACGAAAGTGGAAGTGATCAAGGAGTTCGGCAGGACGGAGAAGGACACGGGTTCGGCCGAAGTACAGGTCGCCCTGCTGACGCGGCGCATCGAGGACCTCACGGGACACTTCAAGACCAACCCCAAGGACCACAACTCGCGCCGCGGGCTGTTGAAGATGGTGGGTCAGCGGCGACGGATGTTGAAATACATGAAGAAAACCGACATCGCCAAGTACCGTGACATCATCAACAAGCTCTCACTAAGGAAGTAGCTGCATGGCACATCAGGTCACCTTCAGGATCGGCGACAACGACCTGGTTCTGGAAAGCGGGAAGATCGCCAAGCAGGCGAACGGCGCGGTTTTCGCCCGCTATGCGGGCTCGGCCGTCATCGCGACCGCCTGCTGCGCGGAAGGGCGGACCGAAAAAGTCGGATTCATACCGCTTTCGGTCGAATACAACGAAAAATACTACGCCGCGGGCAAGATCCCGGGCGGGTTCATCAAGCGCGAGGGAAGGCCCAAGGACCGGGAAATCCTGGTTTCCCGGCTTATCGACCGCCCCCTGCGCCCCCTGTTCTCCAAGAAGTTCAAGCGGGAGATCCAGGTCATCCCCACGGTGGTCTCCACCGACCAGATCAACCCGCCGGACGTGGTGGCCATCGTCGCGGCCTCCGCGGCGGTGACCATTTCGAACATCCCGTTCGACGGGCCGGTCGGCGCCGTGCGCCTGGGCTATGTGGACGGGCAGCTCGTCGTCAACCCCACCTATGAGCAGATCGAGCACTGCACGCTGGACATCATCGTGGCCGGGACCGCCGACGGCATCACCATGGTCGAAGGCGGCGCCAAGGAGATCCCCGAGCGCATCATGATCCAGGCCATCGAGGAGGCGCACCGCACGATCCGCGAACTGTGCCGCATCCAGCTGGAGCTGGCCAAGGCCGTCGGGCTGCCCAAGTTGCCCCTGTTCGACGACGAGGAGCTGGCGCCGGATTTGAAGGCCGCGGTCGCCGGCTGGGCCAGGCCCAGGATCGAGGAGGCCTGCTTCGTGAAGGGCAAGATGGAACGCGGCAAGGCCCTCAAGACGGTGCACGAGCAGGCGCGCCTGGAGTTCGCGGCCCAGATCCCCGAGAAGCAGCTGCCGTATCTGGGGGACGTCCTGGAAGATGTTGAATACGCCGTAGTCCGCGCCTCGATACTGGACAGGCGCCTGCGCACGGACGGCCGGGGAACGAAGGACATCCGGCCGATCGCCTGCGAGATCGACCTCCTGCCGCGTACCCACGGCTCGGCCCTGTTCACCCGCGGCGAAACCCAGGCCCTGGCCGTCACCACCCTGGGGACCGTTTTTGACGAGCAGATCATGGACGACATCGAGGGCGACAACCGCAAGAACTTCATGCTGCACTACAACTTCCCCCCCTTCTCCGTCGGGGAAACCGGACGGCTGGGAGCAGGGCGCCGCGAAATCGGGCACGGCCACCTGGCCGAGCGCTCGCTGCGGGCTGTGCTGCCGGGCAAGGAGGTCTTCCCGTACACCATCCGGATCGTATCGGAGATCCTGGAGTCCAACGGCTCCTCCTCCATGGCCACCGTCTGCGGCAGCACGCTGAGCCTGCTCAACGCGGGGGTGCCCATCCGCAAGTCCGTGGCTGGCATAGCCATGGGCCTGGTGAAGGAGGGGGAGCGCTACGAGGTCTTAAGTGACATCCTGGGCGAGGAAGACCACCTCGGCGACATGGACTTCAAGGTGGCCGGCACGCAGGAGGGCATCACCGGTTTCCAGATGGACATCAAGATCGCGGGGGTGAGTTCCCAGATCCTCGCCCGGGCGCTGGAGCAGGCGCGTGAGGGACGCCTCGCGATCCTGGAGATCATGGCCCGGACCATCCGGGAGCCGCGCGACTCCATCTCGGACTACGCCCCCAAGATCATCACCCTGAAGATCGACCAGGAGAAGATCGGGGCGGTGATCGGGCCCGGCGGCAAGACCATCAAGGGCATCACGTTACGGACCGGCGCTGAAATCAACATCGAGAACGACGGGACGGTCACCATCTACTGCCGCGAGAAGTCCGGGGCCGACGAGGCCCAGGCCATGGTCAAGGGCCTGGTGGAGGAACCCGAGGTGGGACGCTGGTACGCGGGCACCGTGCGCCGGATCATGGAGTTCGGCGCCTTTGTCGAGTTCATGCCCGGCAAGGAAGGTCTGGTCCACATTTCCCGGATCGCCCAAGAACGGGTGAACGCCGTGAGCGACGTGCTGAAGGAAGGCCAGGAGGTCAAGGTCAAGCTCTTCGAGATCGACCGTATGGGCCGCCTGAACCTGAGCATGATCGAGCTGCCCGAAGGCTACAGCGCCGCCGCCGAGCGCCGGCCGCCCCCCCGGGATCGGGATCGCCGCGACGGCGGCTTCGACCGCCCGGGGGCAGGCAGGGGCGAGGGCAGGCCCAGGGGCGAAGGCAGACCCCGGGGCGAGGGAAGGCCGGACTCCCGCCGGAGCTAAGGATTGATCCGCACCGCCCGCCTGGATTCCCGCAGCCAGGTGATACTGGAGTCCGTCCGGAACACGGACGTGGTCTCAATTGGCTTCTGGAACATCTGCGGGTCGCGCGATGAAGCCCGGCCGGAGGCGGGCTTCTCTCATTTTCTGGAGCACATGATCTTCAAAGGCACCCTCCGGCGCAGCGCTTTCCAGATCGCCCGCGAGGTGGAAAGGGTGGGGGGCTACCTCAACGCCTTCACCGAGAAGGAAGTAACCTGCTTTTACTGCACGCTGCCGGCCGAGGATGCCGAGCTGGCCGTGGATGTTCTGGCCGACATGTACTTCAATTCCCTGTTGGACCCCCGGGAGATCGAGAAGGAGAAGGCCGTCGTGATCAACGAGATTCAGACGGCCGAGGACAACCCCGAGGAAAAGGCGCACCAGCTGTACCTGGAGGGGTTGTGGAACGGGCACGAGCTGTCGCGCAAGATCACCGGGGAAAGCCAGGAGGTGTCCGCAATCGGGCGTGAGGAGCTGGAGCGCTTCTACCGCGAGCGCTTCACCCCCGCCCATACCGTGATCACGGCCAGCGGCCGCCTGGAGCCGGAGGCCCTGCTGGAGCAGTTGAACCGGCGCTTCCCGGCCGGCGGCCCCCCGCATTCGCCGCCCGGGCGCCGGCAGCCGGAACGCCAGCGGGCCTGGGAGTTGAAACGGGACAAATTCGAACAGGTGCAGGTGTACACCGGCATCAGCTATCCCAGCGCGCGCCGCGCCCCGGACTACTACCAGGACCTGGTCTTCAACACCCTGTTCGGCGAATCTATGAGTTCCCGGCTGTTCCAGAACCTGCGCGAAGACAAGGGGCTGTGTTACACGGTGTATTCCTTCCGCTCCTATTTCACGGACGTCTCCCTGTGGACGATCTACGCCAGCACCACCCCCGCTACCCTGGCCGCACTGCTGGACGGGCTGGACGCGGAGCTGGGCAGGCTGCGCTGCGAGCCACCTGGCGAAAAGGAAATCGAGGACGCCAAGAGCCAGATCCGCGGGGGCATGATCCTGGCCAAGGAGGACATGGAGAGCCGGATGAAACGCCTGTTCCGGATGCACCACCTGACCGAGCGGGTCGTCGAGCACGAGGAATCCCTGGCGATGCTGGGACAGGTCGGACGCGACTCCGTGCTGCGGCTGGTGCACGAGCTGATCCGCCCGGAGTCGTTCAACCTGATCGCCTACGGCAGCAAGGGGGTGCGGAAACTCCGGCTGCCGGCGTTCAAATTCTGAGGCGGCCATGCCGACGATCCGGGTGCCGTGCACCGGCGGGTCGCCGCCGTGCTACCAGTCCGCCGACTCCGCGGGGGCGGATCTGCGCGCCCAGCTGCCGAGTGAGCTTCACCTGAAGCCCGGCGACAGGGCCGTTGTGTCCACGGGGCTGCACTTGGCGATCCCCCCCGGCTACGAGGCCCAGATCCGGCCGCGCTCCGGGCTGGCATTGGAGCACGGCGTGACGGTGTTGAACTCACCCGGCACCATCGACGCGGACTACCGCGGAGAGGTCAAGGTCATCCTCGTCAACCTGGGCAGGAAGCGTTTCACCGTGAAGCCCGGCGACCGGATAGCGCAAATCGTTTTTGCCGTCGCGGTCCGGGCCGAATTCGAGCCGCGGCTCTCGCTCGCGGACACGGCAAGGGGGGAAGGCGGGTTTGGATCCACGGGGATGTAGCCGGCAGGCACTCCGCCTCTGCGCGCTCGCCCTGCTGGCCTGTTGGGGCCAGGGCTGCCGCACGCCCTCCGCCCTCCGGGAGCCGACGGCCTGCCTGCCTACTGCGCAACGCCCCGCGAGCAGCGCTGACGGCGATGCCCGCCAAGAGGCGGAGCGCCTGCTGGCGCGGGGTCAGGCCGCGGAGGCCGAAAGGCTGCTGCAGGAGCTCAGGCCCGACCCGGCCTCCCCGGCGTACGGGCAGGTGCTGTTTCTGAAGGCCCGGATTGCGGTGGCCCGCTCGCAGCGGGAGCGGGCGATGCTCTACCTGGGCGAGCTCCTGCTCCCCGAGCACCGCTCCCTTCATTTCGCGGCCCATCAGGCCAGGGCCGAGCTGGCCTTCCAGGCCAAGGACTTCGAGATGGCCTACCGGGCGTACCTGGCGGCGGTGAACAGCGCGGCGACGGGAATGCGGGTCCCCGCCCGCACCTGGCTGCGCCTGGCCCAGATCGCCTGGTACGAGAACCGCGACGCGGAGCGGGCCGACTACTACGCACGCCGGAGCGAGCCTGAGGTTCTGTCCGCCCCCGAGCGCGACCTGCTGGAAAGGCTCCGGCGCCGGTTGTCTTGGAGGCAGCTCACCCCCGAGGCCATAGGCCTGGGCGACGGCAACGTTTCTGCCCTGCGGGTCGACGGGGACGACTTGTGGATCGGCACCTGGAATGGCGGAGTCTGCCGCTTTACGCTGTCCAGCGGCGAGGCGAGGGTGTTCCGGGAAGGCCGGGACAGCCTGGTGCCGAGCACCGTGCGCTGCATCGAAGTAACCCCCGCCCGGGTCTGGATCGGGACCTACCAAGGGTTGTTCGCTTACTCCAAGAGCGGCGGCGCGTGGCAGGAAATCGGGGCCTTCGGCGGCGCGGATCCGCGCAAGGTCGAGGCGCTGCGCGTGGCCGGCGGGCGCCTCTACGTCGGCACCCTCGGCCAGGGGCTCTGGCGGCAGGAGTCGGAGGGCTGGAGCCGGGTTTCCTCCGGGCTGCTGCCCGGGGATTTCGTGACCTGCCTGGAGGTGGACGGTGGGAACCTGCTGATCGGCACCCTGAACCAGGGAGTTGTGCTGCTCAACCTCGCCAGCCAGACGCTGGCGAGTTTCGACGAAACGGAAGCGGGCCTCGCGGCGCGTAACATCACCATGCTGCTGGCCGAGCCCCCGCAGGGCTTCTGGATCGGGACCTACGGGAAGGGAGTCTATCGCTGGGACCGGCTAGGCGGGCGGCTCACGCGTTTCACCCGCGCAGCGGGCCAGCTGGGCGATGACTGGGTGCTCTGCGCGGTTCAGGCGGCCAGCGGCACCTACTTCGGCACGCTGGGCGGCGGCCTGGCCCGCTTTTCCCGCGGCGCCTGGGAGGTGCTCGGCTTCCGGGAGGGGGTTTCCGCCCCGGACATCCCGGCCCTGGCCTACGACGTGCCTTTCCTTTTCCTGGGCAGCCTGGGCACCGGGGTCACAGTGCTGCGCGAGGCGGAGCCATGAGACGCATCGCGCGCTACGTCCTGAACGAGTTCCTGCTGTCATTCCTCGTGTCCTTCCTGTTTTTCTTTTTCACCTTCTTCATCAACCAACTACTGGTCATGGCCGAGGAGATTTTCTCTAAAAAGGTCCCCTTTTGGGACGTCCTGCTGTTCATCCTGTATTCGCTGCCCTCGATCCTGGCGCTGTCCGTTCCCTTCGGCTCGCTGCTGGGGGCGCTAATGGCGGTCGGGCGTTTTTCCTCGGACAACGAGCTGCTGGCCATGCGCGCCTGCGGCCAGCCAATGCGCCGGGTCCTGTTTCCCCTGCTCGGCCTGGGCCTGGTGCTCTCGCTGGTTTCCTTCGCGATGAACGACTACTTCCTGCCCCTCGGCAACCTGCGCCTGGGCAGGATGTACCGCCAGATCCTCTACACCAACCCCAGCATCGAGCTGGAGGCCTTCTCCGTGAAGAAATACCAGGACGCGGTGCTCATAACCGGGGCGGTGGAAGGTCAGCAGATCCGCGAGTTGGTGATAATCGACAAGAATGATCAGAACCAGAAGAGGGTCATCACCGCGGCGCGGGCCAGGCTGACGGAGGGGGCGGGGCAGCGGGGCGTGATCTCCATCCAGCTCCAGGACGTCTTCAGCCACGTGCGCTCCGCCGCGGACGCGGAGCGCTATGAGTACTCCACGGCCGAGGCGATGGTCTACAACATCCTGCTGCGGGACATCAGCGTGGCCTTCATCAACCCGGGTCCCCGGGAAATGCGGGCCGTGGACGTGTGGCGGGAAATCCAGAAGCTGAAAAAGTCCTTCGCGGGGATGCTGCGCGAGCACCAGCGGGAGCTGGACAAGGCCCTGCTGGAGCTGGCCTCCGCCGGCCGCTACCTGCGTGACAGCGGCGCCGCGGTGAACGCGCAGACCCTGGCCGACACCGCCCGGGCCTACGAACGCTACCGGGGGAGCCGCCAGAAGAGGGTCGTGGACCGCAACCTGCAGCTCTACCAGCTGGAATTCCACAAGAAGTTTTCGATCCCTTTCTCCTGCCTGGTGTTCGTCCTGTTCGCCTTCCCGACGGGCATGCTGGCCCGTCGCAGCGGCCGGTCCGTGGGCTTCGCTCTGGGCCTGCTCGTCTCGACCCTGTACTGGGGCATGTTGTTCGTCGGACACACCTTGGGCCTCCGCCTCCAGTTCCCCCCGCCGGCCGCCATGTGGTTCCCGAACCTGGTCACCCTGGCGGCGGGCGCAGCGCTGCTCGCCTGGAGGCGGCGCGGATGAAAACCATCCATCTCATGCTCCTGCGCAGCTTCCTGGTGCTGCTGGCCATCGCCTTGCTTTTTTTCGTCCTGCTGATCGAGCTGTTTGACGTGTTCGCCAACCTGTGGCGGTACCTGGCTCAGGGCACGAGCGGGCTGGAGATCCTGCGCATCGCCTGGCTGTACCTGCCGAAGTGCGTGTCCTACTCGCTGGCCCCCGCGCTGCTGTTCGCCTGCGCGTACGCCCTGGGGCTGCTGTACAGGAACAACGAGCTGATCGCGATCCTGGGTTCCGGGGTCAGCCTGTACCGGCTGCTGGCCCCCCTGCTGGCTCTGGGCCTGGCCGTGAGCCTCTGGAGCTTCTGGTTTGAGGAGGCCGTGGTCATCGATTCCCTCCGGCTCAAGAACCAGCTGTACCGTTCCACCGTGAAGCTGGAGCTGGCTCTGAGCAGCACCAATGTCACCGTGACCAGCGCCGATGCCCGCACCGTCTGGCAGGTGGACTACTACAACGACAAAAAGCAGTCCCTCACCGGGGTGCTGATTCTGCGGCGTGGCGAGGCCGGCAGGTTCGTCGCGCGCATCGATGCGGACTGGGCGGACTGGAACGGCTCCAACTGGGTCCTGCACAACGTCCGGAGCTTCGACTGGGACCCCGCAGGGCAGCTGCTGCTCGCGACCCGCAGCGGCGTGCTGGACGAGAAAGCCCTGGCGGAGCCCCCCGCCACCTTCCGCAAGTCCACGCGGCGGGTGGAGGAAATGGCCTCCGCCCAGGCACGGGACTGGGTGGCCCGGCTGCGCCGGGCAGGGCTGCCATTTCGGGAGGCCCTCACGGAGTATTACCGCAAATACTTCGTCGCTCTCAACCCCCTGGTCGTCATCCTGATCGCCAGCGGGATGGGTGGGCGGTTCCGGAAGAATGTCCTGCTCATGAGCCTGCTCACCTCCCTGGTCTTGAGCGTCGTGTACTACGTGGGCCAGATGATCTCGCTGATCCTGGCCAAGAACGGGGTGATCCCCCCGCTGGCCGGAGCCGGCTTCGCCTTCCTGGTTTTCCTGGCCGGCGGGATCCTCATCCTGCGTACCGCCAGGACCTGAAAGCGCGGGGGGAGCATGCTGTACACCTGCGCGCACCGCGACCCGCACAGCGCCGCCCGCACCGGGCGCTTGAGGCTCGCCCACGGCGAGGTGGAAACCCCAGCCTTCATGCCGGTGGGCACCAACGCCACGGTGAAGGCCATGAGCCCCGAAGCCCTGGAGGAGCTGGGGGTAACGCTGATCCTGAGCAACGCCTACCATCTATACCTCCGGCCGGGCGCCGAGGTGATCCGCGAGGCCGGTGGCCTGCACGCCTTCATGGGCTGGCGGCGCAACATCCTGACCGACTCCGGGGGCTACCAGATCTTCTCGCTCTCCTCTCTACGCCGCATCACGGAGGAAGGGGTCGATTTCCGCTCGCACCTCGACGGCACGGCGCTGCACCTGAGGCCCGAGGACGTGGTCGAGTTCCAGGCCCTGCTGGGCAGCGACGTGCTGATGCCCCTCGACATCTGCACGCCGGCCGGGATAGGGGAGGAGGAGGCCCGCGACGCCGTGGAGAGGACCCTGCGCTGGGCGGGCCGCAGCCTCGCGGCCTGGAAGGCGGGGGAACGGCGCGGGCAGCTGTTCGGCATCATCCAGGGTAACTTCTTCCCCCAACTGCGCCGCCAGAGCGCGGAGCGTACAGTGGAACTGGATTTCCCGGGGTACGCCATCGGCGGGCTGTCGGTGGGGGAGAGCTTCGAGGTGTTCCGCGACCTGCTGGCCCTCACTGCCGCGCGGATCCCCGAGGCCAGCCCCCGCTACCTGATGGGGGTCGGCACCCCGGAGTACATCCTGGAGGCGGTGGAGAACGGCATCGACATGATGGACTGCGTATTTCCCACCCGGACCGCCCGCAACGCCCAGGCCTTCACCCGCCTGGGGACCCTGTCGCTGCGCAACCAGGCCAACAGGCTGAGCGCGGAACCCCTCGACCCGGCGTGCACCTGCCCCACCTGCCGGCGTCATTCCCGATCCTATATCCGGCACCTGTTCAAGAGCCGCGAGATCCTGGCGGCCATGCTGACCACCCGGCACAACCTGCACTTCCTCCAGACCCTGATGCGAGACATCCGGAATTCGATTCGGGAGGGGCGTTTCGCCTCCTTCAAGCGCTCTTTTCTCGATGCCTACAAAAAGGGCCTGAACGCGGGGGGGCCGCGTGCCGAACAGTAGGATAGGAAGGCTCGGGATGCAGAGTGAACCCCGCCCGGAGGGCAGGACCCAGGAAGCCAGGCGCAGCGCGCTCATCACCGCCCTGCTCATGGCTTCCACGGCGGTGTCGCGCGTTCTGGGCTACGTGAAGATCGCGCTCATCGGCGCCCTTTTCGGCGCCTCCGGGCAGGCCGACGTGTGGAACGCCGTCTTCACGGTACCCAACAACCTGCGCAAGCTCCTGGCCGAAGGAGCCCTGTCCTCCGCCTTCATCCCGACGCTCTCCGCCAGCCTGCTGGAGGACCGCAGCGGCTCGGTCGCCCGCAATGTCACTCGCCGGATCCTCGCGTTGCAGCTGGCCATCCTGCTGCCCCTGGTGGCCGCGGCGAGCCTTTTCGCCGCACCCCTCACCCGGGCCCTGATGCCTTTCCCCGACCCGGCCAAGGCGGCCCTGTCCGCCGCCCTGTTCCGGTGGGTTTTCGGTTACCTGCTGTTCATCAGCGTCGCGGCGGTGTTGATGGCCGTTCTCAACTCGCATAGTGTCTTCATCCTGCCCTCGCTGGCGCCCATCCTTTTCTCGGTTTGCGTCATCGGCGCCACCCTCCTGTTCTATCGCCGCCTGGGGGTGTTCTCCATGGCGGTGGGGGTGCTCACCGGGGGGGTCACCCAGGTCGTCTGCCAGCTGCCGGCCTACCTGCGCAAGGGGTACGACCTACGGCCGGATTTCCGCTTCGGCTACCCGCACTTCGTGCGCATCCTCCGGCAATGGCTGCCCGTCCTGGCCTCTGCCTCGATCTTCGCCCTCACCGAGCAGATCGCCGTGCTGCTGGCCAGCGGCCTGGAGGACGGCAGCATCTCGGCCCTGAGCAACGCCCTGGTGTTCTTCCAGCTGCCCTTCGGCATCTTCTCCGTGTCCATCATCACCGTCCTGTTCCCCAAGATGAGCCGCCAGGCCGCCGCCGGCGACCTGGCTGGCCTGCGGTTCTCGGTCGGCTACGGGCTGCAGTTCATCCTGGTGCTGATGCTGCCGGCGACTCTCCTGTTCCTGTTCATGGGCCGGGAGATTATCGCCGTAGCGTTGCAGCGGAGGGCCTTCACTGAGCGCGGCACGCTGTGGACGGCCGAGGTCCTGCGGGCTTATACCTATGGGCTGTTCAGTCTGGGGGCGTTCACTTTCCTGCAGCGCTTCTTTTACGCCCGGCATGATTTCCGCACGCCCCTTTTCGCCGCTCTGCTGGTCAGCGCGGTGGACCTCCTCCTGTCGCTGTGGCTGCGCAGGACTCCCCTGCGCGTGAGCGGGCTGGCGGTGGCCAACTCCGTGGCCTTCACGGTCGGCTTCCTCTACCTGCTGGCGGCCGCCCGCAAGCGCCTCGCGGGGCTGGATGGCCGCGTAATCCTGGCCACCTGCCTGCGGGTTGCCGTGTCCATGGTGCCGTTCACGGCCTTCCTCATCGGCTTCCGGCTCGCCACCCGCCGGGTCTGGGGGGCCGGCAGCTCGCTGCGTAGCCTTGGCATCCTGGCTGCCGGCGGACTGGGGAGCGTGGCGATTTTGCTGGGCATGTACTGGCTGACCCGCGTCGAAATGCTGCGGGACGTGCTCCGGCAAAGGAGGCGAACGCCATGAACCCCAGGGCGCTGCTGCTGGCCTCCGCCCTGTTCGCCCTTCCGCTGCTGGACTGCCCGGCGCAGCAGGCGCCGGCCCCCCCTCCCGCAGAGCGCTGGCGGGAGGTCCTGCGCTACGGGATCGAGAGCGAAGTGCTGCAGGTCATTGCTCGAATCAAGGCGTCGGGCGACGATTCCCTGACCCCGGAGCTGCTCGGGACTCTGCGCTCCACCGCCAACCCTGCCGTCGCCGCCGCTGTCCTGGAGTTGTTCGCGCAGGCCGGGGTCCGCGACGCCGAGCCGCTGGGTCTGGAGAGGCTGGCGGACCCGGAAAACCGCGACCCCCGCTTTCTGGTGCCCTTTATGCGCTACCTGGCCGCGATCCGCTCCGCGGAAGCCGGACAGGCGCTTATAGGCTTCCTGGACGAGGGCGACGAGGTGGCCGGGGCCGCCATCCAGGCCATGGCGGCGATAGGCCAGCAGACCGCGGGGGAGGCCCTGCTGGCCAGGCTCCGGGACGGGGAGTACCCGGAGGGTCGCAAGCCGCAGCTGATCCTGGCGCTGGGAACCCTGAAGTACGCACCCGCTGTGGAAGACCTGATCGCCGTCGTTTCCAACGCGGAGGAGGAAAGGATCCGGCGCATGTACGCCGCTTCCGCGCTGGGGGAGATCGGCGACCGGCGGGCGATCCCGGCGTTGCGCGGCCTTTTCGCCGTGCAGGACGGCCTGGTCAGAACCTATGCCGCCGGCGCCCTGGCCGGCTTCGATCTGGCAGAAGTGGAAGGCGTTTTACAAGACGGGCTGCGCGACCCCAATGCCCGCGTGCGCCAGGCCGCCGCCAAGGCCCTGGCCCGCAAGGACGCGCAGAAATCCGTGGACATCCTCATCTACAAGGCGCGCTACGACCCTGAGAAACAGGTGCGGGTCCAGGCGATCCAGTCCCTGGGGGCGATCGGCAATGCCCGGGCCGTAGCCTTCCTGACGGAGGCCTACCCGGACGGGAAGCTGGCCAACCTGTACAGGGAGGAAGCATTGGGGGCCCTGCTCCTCCACGACCCCGGCGGGAGCCTTAACGCCGTCCGTGACGTGATCGAAGCGGAGTGGAACCGAAAGGACATCACCGTGCTGGAGTTCACGGCCCGCCGGCTGGCCGGACTGTCGCAGGCCGGGCTGGGAGAGCTCTTCAAGCGCTTTCTGGGGCACCCGAACGTAGCGATCCGGCTGTACGGCTTGCGCGGCATCCGGCTGAACCGCCTTGCCTCGCTGCGGGACGAGGTGCGCGCGCTGGCGGACGGGGACCCGCACCCCTCGGTGCGCAGGGAGGCTCAGCTCGCTCTGGACGCGTTCTGAGCCCGCACGCGGCGCACGGAGCGCATCAGGCTGTTGATCCTCTCCAGCGGCGACACGTACTCCTGGAATACCAGCCGCACCCGCTGGCCGCGCCTCGTCAAGGCCACGATTTCGCGGTTCAGGCAGCCGGCGAGCGGCTTGCCCAGCGAGGCGAAGTACTGCGGTTTGCGGGGTATGAAGATGTACTGCTTCCCGTCGTTGCGAACGGAGCCGATGCGCCGCGGCATGGGGAGGTAGTAGATCAGGAAGGCGGAACCGTCCCCGCCGACACTTTTCGAGCGGCCTGGCGGCACCACGTGGATGTTGCGCGTGCCGATGTACGGGTTCTGATCCACAACCCTGAGAACCAGGGGGCGCATCCCGCCCCGGCCGGCCGCGAAGAACCGCTCGAAGCCCCGATCGCGAGCCCGGTTACGCAGCAGGGACAGCAGAACGAGGACCGCGGCGACCAGGAGGAGCAGCGCGCCGCCTGCTATGAGAATGTACGTCACGACGGGCGAAATCCCCTTCGCGGCCGAATAGTTGAAGGAAAGCTCCCCGGCCAGCGGCGACACGCGCACCTCCGCCTCGGCAAACTCCAGCCTGACCGGCAGGACGTGCTCTCCCGGCAGGAACCCAGAAGGAAGCCGGATCGGCGCCTCGAGCACCACGGTCCGGCCGGGGGGGACGATGCAGACAGCCGAGCGGAGAAGCAGGCGGGCCCGTCCGCTGGTGAGGTGGCTCAAGGTCAGGCGCCTCTCCGCAGGACCCAGGTTGGTCACGGTGAAAGGCACCGTGAAGCGGCGCCCTACCTTGCCCAGGTGCCCGGGAAAGGTGAGCGTGGGGAACCCTGTGAGCTGCTCCGTCAGAGTCTCCGGCGTGGACTCGGAGTAGGGCAGGAGGGTGGACCCCGAACGCGCGGCGAACTCCTCCAGGAGGTTCAAGGGTTCAGCGGCCTCTCCGGCAGTGGCGGCCCCTCCGGCAGTGGCGGCCCCTCCGGCAGTGGCGGCCATGGCCCCCGGGATGCGCAATATGTGCACGTCCCAGCCCCGCAGGCGGATCCGGTCGGCGTTCCGATGCAGCGCCTCGAGCACCTGGGCGGCTTTGCCTCGGTTCGGGCTGCCCGGAGGCGGGTCATGTAAGCCGTCGGTCAGCAGCAGGACCAGCTTGGGGCTGTCAGAAGGTAATGCGTCCAGGTAGGCGTACAGGTAATCGAGGGCCGCTACCAGGTCGGTGTGCTGCCCCAGGGCACGCAGCAGGTAGATCCGGTCGATTATAGCGGTCAGCTCCTTGGGACTCGTAACGCGGGCCGAGATCTCCGTTTCCGGCGTGTCGGCGAAGCTCAGCAGGTGGAAAGTGTCCCCCTTGTGCAGCCAGTGCTCCAGCAGGTCGCGCAGCAGGTAGTTCACCAGCTCGTCGTAATAGGGGAACATGCTCTCGGAGGTATCGACCATGGTGACTACGTCCATGCCGGAGGCGGCAGCGCCCAGCGCCAGGACGAGCAACACCAGCGCCAGGAACCATTTTCTCATTCTCGCCTCGAATCAGTCAACCTCAGATCTCTCGATGTCCTTCACCGCGTACCGGAAGCTCCTGTCGCTGATGGCGAAGTTGAGCTCCTCGCCCACCTTGTGGTTCTGCAGCTCGACTCCGAGGGGCGAGCGGTAGGAGATGATATTTTTGGCGGGGTCCGACTCCCAGGGACCCAGCAGGGTGTAGAGTTCCTGCTCGCCGGTTTCCAGGTTCTGAAGAACCACCCGGGTGCCGAAGGATACCGCGTCGGTGTTGATCTGGGCGGAGGTGAAAATCTGCGCCTTCTGCAGCTCTTCCTGCAGCCGCAGAGCCGCCGTTTTCAACAGTTCCTGCCTCTCCAGCGCCGCTTTGTATTCCGCGTTCTCCCGCAAGTCGCCTTTGGACAGGGCGAATCCGATTTCCTTAGAGTTCTCCGGGATTTCGTTTTCCAGTATGTGGCGTAGCTCCTTCTGCTTGTTCTCGTAGCCTCTGCGGGTGACCAGGAGGCCCAGGCTGACCTTCTCCTTTTCCTGCTCCCCCGGGAACTGGTAGTGGGGATAGCGTTCCCGGATCTGGTGCTTGAGGTTGATCTTGAGGTTCGGATCCAGCTCCTTGATGTCCTCCACCAGAGTGTGCAACCGCATGATCGAGTCTTCACCGGACTCCAGGATGTAGTTCAGCAGGCGCCTCTCCTGGAACAAGAAGTCGTGCGCCTGCTTGTTGATCTTGCGGTTGAAGCTCACGTCCCGCTTATTGCTTATCTCCCTGAAGGTGATGTCCAGCAGGTGGATCATCCCGATGAGCACCTTCTCCAGCTTGATGTCCAGGGAAACGAACCAGGGTTCGGCGAGCAAGTTGCGCGCAACCCAGATGAAGGATTCCCGGTGCTCCCGGTAGCGGCCCATGATCCTGTTGATCAACTCCCGCAACACCTCCCAGCTCTCGTTCTTTACCAGCTCATCGATGATGAACTTGTTCAGGTAGCTGTGGAACAGCTCGGCGAAGATATTCGGCCACTGCGGATGATGGAGCTTGAGATGCAGGAGAAAGCTCTTCTTGATCTCCGCGTTGGCCAGCTTGCCGAACATCTCCTCGTAGTTATCGATGTCCTTTAATAAATCAGCGAAGGTGAAGTCCAGCCCCGGGTTCAGGTAGGGGAAATTGGCGACGATCTGCTGGACCAGCAAGAAGCTAGCCACGGTGTACTCGGTCACGGTGGAGAAGGACTTCAGGAAACCGGTGAAATAGGCCAGCATCTCCGCGAAGTAGTCGGAGTCCGGCTCGATGTTCTCCAGAAATTCGCGGATCGTCTTAACCCGGTCGAAAAAGTTCTTCTCGGCCCTGAACTTGTTGTAGGTTTTTTCTTCGAAGGCGATGGGCTTGTCCCTCACCGTGTAGCGGTCCAGCTTGTCGGGGATGTTTCCGAAGGCCGAGTCGGTTTTCAAGAGACGGCGGGCTTCGACGCTCCACCTGGACCACTCGCTGTTGGTCAGGATTTCCGGGGTGAGCTGTTCCTTGATGAGCTTCATGTCCGCCGCATTGTTGAAGCTGCGGATGATCACCTTCAGGGCCCAGGCGGGGTCCGCCTTCACCTTGGCCTTCACTTCCTCCTTGGGCAGCGTGCCGGCGAGCACCCAGATGTGATCGGGGGAAAGGATCTTGAGGGCGTTCACCGCCATCTTCAGCGACATCTTGTGGCCGGGCTTGCCGGCGAAGTCGATGATGAACATGTCTTCTTTGATGCTGACGATCCTGCCGATTTTCCAACTGGAATGGAAAACGTAGTTGCCGACGTCGAAGGCGATGTGCTTTTCGAAATCGGCGATGGCCTCGTGCACACTGCGCCAGTTCTGGTTGAGGTTGGAAATGCGCAGATACTCCTCCAGCTGGCTGTGGGCCAGATACTTGTTGCGGAAGGCCTCGACGATTTCCTTGCGGGCCGCGGCGTTCTTGGGCTCGTAGCTCAGGATTCTCTTCAGCAGCTCGATGGCTGTTTCCCAGTCCTCCTTCTGCACAAAATGGGGGACAAGGTGGTGCAGCAGCACCGCGGCGCGTTCGCCGCTTAAGACCTTGACGATTTTGCGCTCGATGGCGAAGAAGAAGTCCACGTCGTCCGGAATATACTTGATCAGCTTCTCCCAGATGTCCTTGACGTTGCTGAACATCTTCTTGTTGATGAAACGGTGTAGCGCCTTCTTGTAGTACTCGATCGAGTTGGCCAGGTCCCCGTCCTGCTCCTTCTTCTCGGCCAGGAGCTTGACGATGTCCGCGTCCTCGTAATCGACCTTGATGTAGCGTTCCCAGATGCGGAACTTCTGCTCCTGCTCGTTTTTGTTCTCGTAACAGTCCGCCAGGGTCTTCAGGGCGAACTTGTTCTCGCCGTATTCCAGGATGCGGTTGCAGAGAAACTCGACGATGTTCCACTTGTGGTTGTCCACGAAAATGCTGATTAACACCACCAGGTTGGAGTCGTCGACCAGCTGCTTGCCTAGCGAGATGATTCCCGACAGGTAAAGGGCGATGATGCTGTTGCGGGTGTGCTTCAGGTGCTCCTCGCAAATCTCCAGCACCTTGTCCTGCGCCTCCGACTGCAAGGTTTCGCGGATGAGCGTATCCAGCTCCTGGAAATTGCTGATCGTGTAGCTGTTCAGCGTGGCCCGGGTCCACTTCTCCTCGTTCAGCAGCTCATTGACATTTTTCAAAAGGTTTTCTGACAATTCCATCTCTCCTCGAGAAAAGGTTTCAATTGGCATATTCCTTATAAACGACCGGATCGAGGGCCTTGATGCGTTCCAGCACCTCTTCGATCTTGTGCCGCTCTTCGCCGCTGGCCAGGTAGTGGTCGATCAGCCAGAAATAGTGGTTGATCAGCCGCGCCACGGGCGCGGCCCCCGCGCTGGACTGCTCCACGTCCTTTTCCAGCTGGTATATGGCCTGCTTGAGCTTGCCCAGCTCCAGCGGTCGCAACTCCCGCTTGACGTTGAACAATCCGTAGATCGTGCCGTACACGGGGATCCAGTCGCGGATCTCCGGTTCGCTGAAGCGTTCCCGCAGCTTGGCGACCAGCCGTTGGATCAGCGGGGACTCCAGGTAGGCAAGCTCCACGCGCCTGGAATCCAGGAAGAAGGCTTCGCGGAAGAACACCTTGGCCGCCCTGGTTTCGTTGACCAGGGAGTAACAATCGGCCAGCTCCGCCAGGACAACCGGGTCCTCCCGCCGGATGCGGCTGGTCTCCTCCAGGCAGCTGATCGCGCTCTCGAAGTTGCCGCGGATCTTGTGGCAGCGGCCGATGCGCAGGAGGACCTCCGCGTCCGGGTTCTCCGGGTCGCCGCCGAGCGCCAGGTAGTGCTCCAGGGCCTTCCCGAAAACATAGTACTTCAAGGAGAACAGGCAGCGCTCTGAGACGTTCTCCATCCTGGAAACGAAACCGTTGAAAACCCGCCATTGGTTCTGGTAGAACTCCCCGCGCTCGTAGTCGCCCTCGAGCGACAAAGCCCGCTTGTCGATCTCCAGCCAGAAATTCGCGCATTTCAGGGCGTTGGCCACATCGGAATACTCGAAGTCGATCGAAAGCGCCCGTTCCAGCTGCTCGATCGCGGGTGGAAAGGCGCCCTCCTTGAAGTAGAGGTACACCCTGTTGAGAATTTGCACGATCTCATTCTCTTTGAACGTGAGTTGCCGTTCCACCATCGCAAAGCTCATCCAGACTCGAGGAAACCGTTGCCTCCTGGCTTTATATATTTTATTATACCAGGATGATAACTTTAGTCAATCTTGGCGCGTAATTGTCGAAAAATAAGGAAGGAGCAAATCCTCCCATGAGCAGGTGTCATCCGGCTGCAGCCATTGTTGTGTTCCTTCTTTTTTTCGGTCCCTTCGGCTGGTCGCAGTCGAAAAGCGCGGAGGCCGAGCTGCAGGCGGGTTTGCTGGCCTTCAGGCAGGAACAGTACCAGCAGGCACTGCAGAGCTTCCGCGGCGTCATCGCCGACCGCGATGCCTCGGCCCTGGCGCCCGACGCTTATTTCTGGTCGGCCATGGCCTACATGGCCCTGGAAATGCTGGAGGAGGCCGACCGCGCCCTGGAGCATTTCCTGGCCCGATACCCCGGACATCCCTTGGCGAGCGAAGCCCAATATCATAAAATCCGTCTCCTGTTCCTGGAAAGGGACTTCGAAAACGCGCTCCAGGCCTCCCAGGATTTCATCCGGCGCAACCCCGATTCCTCCTTCGTGCCCAATGCCTATTTCTGGATCGGAGAGTCGCTGTTTTCCCTGGGGCGCCTGGAGGAAGCCGAGCGGGTTTTCGCCAAGGTGGTCCAGGATTACCCCCGGAGCTTCAAGGTGGAGGCGGCCCGCTACCGCCTCTCCCTGGTCGAGTTCAAAAAGCGCGAGGAGGAGCTTCTGCGGCTGTTGAAGTGGAGCCACGAGGAGTTCCTCCGCACGGTGGAAGAGTTCCAACGCAGGGAGAAGGCTTACGAGCAAGCCCTGACCGCCTACCAGCGCCGCCTGGCCGCCGGCGCGTCGGAACAAAATCAGCAGGCCGGCGACCCGAAGGCCCTTGAAGAGTTGAGGGCCGAAAACGCTGCCCTGCGCGGCAGGCTCCAGCTGCTGGGGTCGCAGGCTGCCGGCGATGCGGGGGCCAAGGCGGGGGAATTGGCCGATCTGGAAAGGGCGCTCGCGCTCAAGGCGGAGGCTCTGGGGCTGAAGGAATCGCTCCTGCTGCGCTACGAGAAGGTTGAAAGGAAGGATTGATGCCGGTACGCAGAAGCGCGCTGGTGGCCGTGCTGCTCGGCGCTGCCCTGCTGCGGGCCTGGTCCCTGGAGGTCAGCCAGGACCGGCTCAAGCTGGTCCTGCACCAGGGCATCGGGCGCTTCTCCCTTTACCTCGACGGGGCCGCCTTGTTCGTGGACCAGGATCCGCGCACCTCCGGGCTTGCGCTGCTGCTGAACAACCGGGTCTATAAGCTCGGCGACAACCCGGAGTTTCGGGAAAGCGCGGAGTCCTTGCCCGGCGGCGCCCGCTTTTCCTGGACCTCCAGGCTGGTGACTGTGACCGAGAGCTTCGCGTTCCAGGGCCCGGCTGCCGTGTCCCTGTCCGTCACGATCACTAACCACACGGAAGGCGAGCTCAATGCCGGCCTGCGGCTCCTGCTGGACACCTACCTGGGCGAGACGGGCTTCCCGCACTTCCGGACCGATCGTGACCGGGAGATCAACGGCGAGCTCTCCTTCGGCAGGGACAACATGCCGGCATACTGGCTTTCCCGGCCCTCCCGGTCGCCGGAGGCCCCCGGCCTGCAGGTGTTTCTGCGGGGCGGCGGAGTGACGACACCCGAGCGGGTGGTCCTGGCGAACTGGAAGAGACTCAATGAGTCCCCGTGGCAATACGAAACCTCGCCGGCAAAGAATTTCAGCGACCTGCCGTATTCGATCAACGATTCGGCCGTGTGCCATTACTACGAGCCGATCCTCCTTCCCGCCGGCGCCAGCCGGACCTTCGACATTCTGCTCTCCGGCATCGGCGGGGGCGAAGCCCCAGCTGCTGCCGAGTCTGCGCGCTCGCCGGCGGCGACTGCAGCCTTAAGCCCGGACTCCCCCCGCGAGTTGGGCATCCAGGGCGACCTGCGCGTGCTCAACGGGGTGCTCCAGCAGCTGGCCCGCAAACTGGATTCCAGGTCCCCGTTCTCGGAGGAAGAGCTTCGCCTCATCGAACAGATCCTCGCCGACCTCAAAAATAGGCTGGAAAGATACGGCGATTAGGCGGTAGTATCCTCGATTAGAATGCCCCAGAGCGTACTCCAGCGAGCCTCCCGATTATACCGCCGCCGGCGCTTCCTGCTCGTCATCAGGCTGCTGGAAAGCCAGATTTTCCGCTTCCGGGAAAACCCTGACTTCTTTTTCTACCTGGCTTGTTCCTGCCTGCGCACGGGGGATCTGGGCGGCGCGGAGTCCTACCTGCGGCGCGCCGACCAGCTGCGGCCTCAGGATGCGGCCACGCTGCTGGCCCTGGCGGCCATTCACCTGAAGCGCTCCGAGACCGACCAGGCCCTGGAGCTCTGGCTGAGGGTCATGGAGTTCAGCCCCGGCAACCGCACCGCGGCCCGCGGTCTGGAGCTGCTGCGCCTGGCGGCCGCCAGGGAGGACCCGCAACTGCTGCGCGACCCGCGGAGGATCCAGCGCCTGTACCCCGGAGTGCCCTTCAATCCGCGCGCTCTCCGCGTTCCTCTGGCGAGCCTCGCGGCAGCCGCCCTGCTGGCCGGAGGTGTCGTTCTCCTCTTGCCTCTCCTGCCGGAGCGTGATTCGGCGCGCCCGGAGATCCGCGAGGTGCGCCTGTCGGCAGGTCAACCGGCCCTCGCCTCCAGCCCCGAAGGCGCCCGCTACGCGCTGTCCGAAAAGCAGATCCCGGAATCCTTCGAGAGGACCAAGCGCTACCTGCTGCAGAATCGCGACAACCTCGCGACCCGCGAGGTGAACCGGATCCTGCTTTCCAATGCCTCGGCCTACGTGAAGGAGAAAGCTCGACTGCTGGCCACCTTCACCAGGGTGCCGGACTTCTCCACGTTCAAGGACCCTTTCACCTTCCGCGAGGTCGCCGCCGATCCGCTCCTTCACGAGGGCTGCTACGTGGTCTGGTCCGGCAAGACGGCCAATCTCCGGGTGGCCAGCGACGCCATCTCCTTCGAGCTGCTCGTCGGCTACGAGGACCAGAGGGAGCTGCAGGGAGTGGTTCCGGTCACCGTGGGCTTCGCCGCGGAGCTGGAGGACGGCGATGGGGTGGAGGTGCTGGGCAGGGTGGAGCTGCGTTCCGGGAAGCTGGCCCTGGCGGTCGCCTCCCTGCACCGGCTGTACGCAACCCGATGAGAGCCGTCGTCCAGCGGGTGCGGGACTGCACCGTGAGTGTGGAGGGACGCGAGACCGGAAGGATCGAACGCGGCCTGCTGGTATACCTCGGAGTCGGACAGGACGACGCGGAAGCCGACCTGGCTTACATCGCCGAGAAAGTCGGCAACCTGCGCATTTTTCCGGACTCCGCGGGCAAGATGAATCTTTCGGCCGCCGACCAGGGCCTGCCGATCCTGGTCGTGTCCCAATTCACGCTCTACGGCGACGCCAGGAATGGCCGACGCCCCTCCTATTCCAGCGCCGCGGAACCGCAGAAGGCGCGCAGCTTGTACCTGCGGCTGCTGCAGGAGCTGCGGGACAGGGGCTTCGCGGTGCAGGAAGGGGAGTTCGCGGCGTCCATGGAGGTCAGGTACAGCAACGTGGGCCCTGTCACCATTCTGCTGGATTCCCGAAAGCTTTTTTAGAGTACGCCAGCTCCGCCGCCACGCCGGCGGCCAGGCGGGCGATCCGCCGCTCCCGCGAGCACTCCTGGAGCCTGAGAGCCGCGTCCAGAAAAACCGGGTTGCCGCTGGCGCCCGCGTACCGCAGAACCTCCAGGGCCAGCTCCCCGGCCTCCGCCCCGGGCTTCCCACCCTGCGCCCGGATCCGCTTCTCCAGCCACGCCGCTTGGGCAAGCACCTGCCCGTCGTATACGCCGGTGCCGGCGTGGCGCAGCAGGCGCACGACCTCGCGGCGCAGGGACAGGCCGTAGCCGGTCAGCCCCGCGGCCAGGGCCTCCACCCCCGCGCTATTGGCAGCGAGCTTTCGGCGCAGTGCCTCGTCGGGTTCCGAGGGCGAAAATACCGCGTCAAGCAGAAACTGGACCAGTAGCTCCTGCCCGCCGCCTAGCAGGCCGGCCAGGATGTCGGAGACGTAGGGATCTTCCCTCCGACCCAGGGCCCGGGCCGCCTGGAGCGCCTCGGCTAGATCGCCGCTTTGCATCGCCTCGAGAATGAGCGGATTCTGTCTCCGATCGGTGTGCCGCGCCCAGTGCTCAGCTGGGCAGGCCACGGGGACCAGCGTCAGCCCCGCCGCCAGGACCGCGCAGCAGACAAGCCGGGCTGCAGGCATCTTTTCTACTTATCGGTCGCCGGCAATTGCCGGCTTAGCGAGCCGGCAGTAGCCGGGGCGCAGCCCGCTATTGCGGCTTGCACGCCGGCAGTAGCCGGGTTGCACGCCGGCAGTAGCCGGGTTGCACCCCGGCAACGCGGCTTGACGGCCCGGGGGGGTCGCTATATGATGAATCGCAAAGCAATCGGACGCTCGCCATCGTTTTACTACCAAGAGGAAACCCCCGTATGAACAAGCCCGCGGAAGTAACGGACGAAAAGCAGAAAGCCCTGGAAGCCGCCCGCCTGCAGATCGAGAAGCAGTTCGGGAAAGGCTCCATCATGAAGCTCGGGGAAGGAACAGGGTTGACGGCCATCCCCGTCATCCCCTCCGGTTCCATAATGCTAGACTCCGCCCTCGGCGTGGGCGGGTATCCGCGGGGGCGGGTCATCGAAATCTTCGGCCCGGAGTCCTCCGGGAAGACCACGCTGGCGCTGCACGCCATCGCCGAAGCCCAGAAGCTCGGCGGCACGGCCGCCTTCATCGATGCCGAGTACGCCCTGGATCCGCCGTATGCTAAGAACCTGGGGGTCAATATCGACGAGCTGTGGGTCTCGCAGCCGGACAACGGCGAACAGGCGCTGGAGATCGTGGAGTCCCTGATCCGCTCGGGGGCCGTGGACATCATCGTGGTGGACTCGGTGGCCGCCCTGACCCCGCGGGCCGAGATCGAGGGCGACATGGGCGACTCCCACATGGGGTTGCAGGCCCGCCTCATGAGCCAGGCGCTGCGCAAGCTGGCCGCGGTCATCTCCAGGTCCGGGACCTGCCTGGTGTTCATCAACCAGATCCGCATGAAGATCGGGGTCATGTTCGGGAACCCGGAAACCACCACGGGCGGCAATGCGCTGAAATTCTATGCTACCGTGCGCCTGGAGGTGCGGAAAATCGAGACCATCTCGGAGGGCACCGATGACGCCATCGGCACCAAGGTGCGGGTCAAAGTGGTCAAGAACAAGGTGGCCCCGCCCTTCAAGCGCGTCGAGCTGGAAATCATCTTCGGGAAGGGCATCTCCTCCTCCGGCAGCCTGCTGGATGCGGCCCTGCAGCAGAACCTGATCGCTAAAAGCGGAAGCTGGTACTCCTACGGCGAGGAACGGATCGGGCAGGGCAGGGAAAACGCGAAGCTCTTTCTGGAGAACAACCCCGACCTCTTCAAGCAGCTCGAGCAGAGCCTCCGCAAGACCCTGTTCCCCTCCCGCGAGGAGGCCAAGGCCGAAGGCGCCCCCCGTCCCGCCTGAGCTCGGCGGGCAAGCTCGGGCCTGCGGAGCGCCCCATGAGCGGGCACCAGGTCTTCTTATCCCTAGGCTCCAACCTGGGCGACCGCCTGGGCTTCCTGGCGCAGGCGGTGCAAAGGCTGCAGGCATGCCTGCGGGGGCTGCGCGTCTCCTCCGTCTACGAGACCGCCCCTTTATATCTCACCGCCCAGCCCCGGTTCCTCAATATCGTCGTCGCCGGGCTCACGCGGCTTGCCCCGCGGGCCCTGCTGCGGAGGACCCTGGCCATCGAGCACGCCCTGGGGCGCGACCGGGAAGGCGGCACGCCGAAGGGGCCGCGGCCCATCGACATCGACCTGCTGCTGTATGCCGACCGGCTGATCGCCGAACCGGACCTGCGTGTCCCGCACCCCGGCCTGCTGGAGCGCCGCTTCGTCCTGGAACCGCTACTGGAGCTGGAGCCGGAATTGCGCGACCCGGCCGGCGGCAGGCTGCTTGCGGAGACGCTGGCCGCCCTTCCGGCCCAGGGCGTGGACAGAGTCGCCCCAGGGGACTATACTCTGTGCTTACCTGGACATGACCGCAGGCACCCAAGGCGAAAAGCAGAGTTTTAAAGTAGAGAAATACGAGGGGCCGCTCGACCTCCTCCTTTTCCTGATCCGGAAGGCGGAGATCAACATCTACGACATCCCGATCGCCGCGATCACCGAGCAGTACCTGGGCTACTTGAAGTACGCCACCCGCGTGGATCTAGAACACCTCACTGACTTCTACCTGATGGCCGCCACCCTCATCTGGATAAAGTCCCGGATGCTGCTGCCAGTGGAGGTCGACCTGGAGGAGGAGATCGAGGACCCGCGCCGGGACCTGGTGGAGAAGCTCATCGAGTACCAGAAGTACAAGAAGTTAAGCGAGCTCATCACCGAAAAGGAGGAGGAGGCCGAGTGGATCATGGAGCGCAAGCCCAGCCAGATCGTGCTGCCCTTCCTCGATGAGGAAGTGTGGGAGTCGATCAGCGTCTGGGACCTGTTCAAGACCTTCTACACGATCATTTCCTCGCTCTCCGCGGAGAAGACCATCGACCTCTACGAAGAGGTCTCGATCAACGAAAAAATCACCCTGATCAACGAGTACCTGGAGTCCAGGGGCCAGTTCCTGTTCGCCGACCTGTTGACCAGGTCGCGCTCCCTCATGGAGCTGATCTGCAGTTTCCTGGCGGTCCTGGAAATGGTTAAGGCCCGGGTGATCCAGGTTTTCCAGAACCGGCTGTTCGGTGACATCCTCATCAGGGCCAGGACCGTCGAGGTGCAGAATGGAGTTTGAACGACAGGTAGGCCTAGTCGAGGCGGTTCTCCTGCTGGAGAACGAGCCCCTGGAGGTCGCCGGCTTCCAGCGCATCACCGGCCTCCAGCGCGAGGAGGTCCAGAAGGCCATCGAGTTCCTGCGGGAGGAGTACCGCAAGGAGTTCCACGGCTTCGAGCTCGTGGAGATCGGCGGCGGCTATTCCCTCGTGCCCAAGCAACTCCTCTGGGTCGACTTAAGAGAGCGTTACGGCCGGCGCAACGAGAGCCGGCTTTCCAGGGCGGCGATGGAGACCCTTTCGATCATCGCCTACTCCCAGCCGATCACCCGCCAGGAGATCGAGAGCATCCGCGGCGTGTCGGCGGACGGCATGATCAAGCTGCTGCTCGCCAGGAACATGATTAAAGAGGTCGGAAAGAAGGAAGCCCCCGGCAGGCCCGTCCAGTACGGAACAACCAAGGAATTCCTCAAGCTGTTCCGCTTGGCCAGCATCGCCGACCTGCCCAAGATGGATGAGCTGGACCAGGAGCGGTTTGAACCAGAGGAGTGAAACCATGAGGTTGCAGGTTTTCATGGCGCGCTGCGGCATCGCCTCCCGCAGGCGCTGCGAGGAGTACATTCTGGAAGGCCGCGTGACCGTGAACGGGCAAAGGGCGGCAATCGGAAGCAAGGTGGCGCCCGGCGACCTGGTCTTCTTCGACCGCAAGCGTCTGGAGGTCGAGAAGGACAAGGCTTACTTGGCAGTCAACAAGCCCCGCGGGTACCTGTGCTCCAACTCCAACGAGGATGCCCGGGGCCGCCCCCTGGTCGCCGGCCTGTTGCGGCGTATCCCGTATCGCCTCTTCCATGTCGGTCGGCTGGACCTGCAGTCCAGCGGTCTGATTTTCTATACGAACGACGGCGATTTCGCCAAGCTGGTGTCTCACCCCTCTTCCGCCATCGAGAAGGAGTACCGGGTCGAGTGCGCGCACGACGTGCCCGAAGAGCAGTTGAAGCAGTACCAGAAGGGAATCACCGTGGAAGGGCAGCACTACAGGCTCAAGCGCTACCGCTACAAGTCGCCCAGAAGCCTGTCGCTCACCCTCATCGAGGGGAAAAACCGGGAAATCCGCAAGGTCTTCGAGCTATTCCGCATTACCTTGAGGAGCATCCACCGGGTACGCATCGGCTGCGTCACCGAGGACGGGATTCCCGTCGGCGGCTACCGGAGGTTGGAAGTGGCCGAAATCCAGTGGTTCTTCAAGCGGCGAAAGGGCTGAGCGGACATGGTCGCGGCTTTAGACGGGCCTGCGGGAGTGGGGAAGAGTACGATCGCCGCCAGGGTGGCCCGTGAAACGGGCTTCCAGTATGTCAACTCCGGCTCGTTCTACCGCGCGATCTCGCAGGCGGTCCTGGAATCCAGGAAAGACCCCACGAGCCGCGACCTGGTGCTGGGGGTCGCCCGGCAGTGCCGTTTCTCCCTCCACGCGGGCGAGCTGTGGTTGAACGGCCGCCCGGCCCGCAATCTGCAAACCGACCTGATCGACCGCTGGTCCCCCATCCACTCCGGGATCCCGGAACTGCGCGCCATTGTGAACGAGCAGCTGCGCGGGATCGCCAGGTCCGGTAACCTCATCGTGGAAGGCCGGGACATGGGCACCGTGGCCTTTCCGGACGCGGAAGTGAAGATTTATCTGGACGCTTCCCTGGAAGCCAGGTCAGCCAGGCGCTTCGCGCAGGGGGTGAGCGGGTTAAACCGGAAGCAGCTTCGCCGGGGGATTGAGGAACGGGACGAGTTGGACCGTAACAAGCCCGTTGGCCGGCTGCAGAAGGCCCGGGACGCCCTTTACATCGATACGTCGGACTTGACCATAGAGGAAGTTTGTGCCAAAGTAATACAGGAAATCCGCAAACGCCAATCAACCGGGAGCCAGTATAATGAACTCAGAACCGAAGAAAAGCCCTGAGCCGAAGATTGAGAATCGCCTCCAAGAGGAATATATCCAGACCTTCGCCCAGGTCGAGGAAGGGCAAATGCTGCCTGGGATCGTGGTCGAGGTCAGCAACGATTACGTGTACGTGGACGTTGGGCTGAAATCCGAAGGAAAAATCCCCAAGTCCGAGTTTCCGGAGCTGCCCAAGCGGGGCGATACGGTCTACGTAATACTATTGAGCAAGGAGAGCCGGGGCGGCGAGGTGATCGTCTCCAAAAAAAAGGCCGACGAGAAGCTGTTCTGGAAAAATCTCCGCATCGCCTTCGACCAGCACCAGCCGTATGCAGGCACGATCGCCCATAAGATCAAGGGGGGGTTCGAGGTCGATCTGGAAGACGAGGTCAACGCATTCCTGCCGCAGTCCAAAGTCGACGTCGGGCGCTCGGTGGACCCCAACCTGTACGTGGGAATGAAGACCTTTTTCTTCATCGAGCGGCTGTACCATAAGAGCAAAGTCAACATCGTGGTCAACCGCAAGGACTGGCTGGAGCTGGAGAACAAGCGCAAGCGGGAGGAGTTCTTCAATAAAGTCAAAATCGGCGACGAGGTGGAGGGCAAGGTCAAAACCTTCACCTCTTTCGGGGCTTTCGTGGACCTGGGCGGCTTCGACGGCCTCTTGCACATCCACGACATGAGCTGGGGACATATCAACTCCCCGAAGGAGCTGGTTTCCCTGGGCGACGAGCTGCGGGTCAAGGTCATTCGCCTCGACCAGCAGGAGAAGAAAATCAACCTCAGCCTGAAGCACTTCACGGAAGACCCCTGGACCCATTTCGAGGAGAAATACGTTGCTGGGGATGTCGTCAAGGGCCGGGTGACCAAGCTCACGGATTTCGGCGCTTTCATCGAAATCGAGCCGGGAATCGAAGGCCTGGCGCACATCTCGGAGCTCTCCTGGGTAAAGAAAATCAGACACCCGAAGGAGTTGCTCAAGGAAACCGACATCGTCGAAGCCAAGATCCTGGCCTACGACATCCAGCAGAGCAAGCTATCCTTGGGCCTGAAACAGGTGCTCCCCAACCCGTGGGACGATATCGAGCGCCGGTACCCGGAGGGAATGCGCCTCAAGCGGAGAGTCAAGAACCTCACCAACTTCGGCGCCTTCCTGGAACTGGAGGAGGGCATCGACGGCCTATTGCACCTGGACGACCTGTCCTGGACCAAGAAGCCGAAGCACCCCTCGGCCGTGGTCAAGGTCGACGACGAGATTGAAGTGATGGTCATTGAGCTGGACAAGGAGAACCGCAAGATCAAGCTGGGGGTAAAGCAGCTGACCGAGGACCCCTGGCGGTCGCTGGCCAAGGCTTTCCCCCGGGGCAGCGTCGTCGAAGGGCAGATCACCGGCATCACCGACTTCGGGTTTTTCGTGAAGGTCCAAGGGGACATCGAAGGGCTGATCAACAAGTCCAACCTCTTCGATCCGGCCGTCGAGACCCTGGAGGAAGTGCTGGCGCGCTACAAGGTGGGGGACACGGTGCGGGCAAACGTCGTGGAGCTCAGCGCGGAGAAGCAGAAGCTGGGCCTGTCGCTGCGGGAGTACAACCGCAAGCTCCAGCAGGAAACCATGGTACACTATATCCATGACGATTCCAGCGGGGAAAAAGCCACGTTCGCCGAGCTGCTGAAGGATAAAACCAAGGAATAGCGGAGAGCGGACGGTCGAGCGTCTCCTTATGCTCAAATTCGAGATCGACCGCAACAGATTCGAAACGCTGATCGAAATCAACGCGTTGATCAACTCCGATTATTCCGACGTCAAGGAACTGCTCAACAAGATCATCGAGTCCGCCACCAGGCTGATGTCGGCCGAAGCCTCCTCCCTGCTGCTGGTGAACCCTGAGAACAACAAGCTGTACTTCGAGATCGCGTTGGGGGTCAAAGGCCCGGAGGTGCAGCGCTTCTCCCTGAACATGGGGGAGGGGATCGCCGGCTGGGTGGCCGCCAATAACCGCTCGCTGATCGTCAATGACGTGCACGCCGACGGCCGCTTCTTCTCCGACATCAGCAAGCAGATCGGTTTCCCCACCCGGGCCATTGTGGCCGTGCCCATGCGGGTCAAGGACCGCTGCGTGGGGGTGATCGAGATCATCAACAAGGCCGGCGGCGGGAGCTTCACGGATGAAGATCTCCAGTGGCTGGAAATCTTCGCCACCCAGGCCGCCATCGCCGTCCAGAACGCCCGCTCGCTGGAAAAAGTCAAAGAGGAGATCTACCTTTTACAAGACAAGATCCAGGCGGAGCGGGGATACCACACCTTCATCGGCTCCAGCAAGGCGATCCGCGAGAAGCTGGATATCGCCCTGCGCGCCGCCCAGACCGACTCCTCGGTTCTGCTGCTGGGCGAAAGCGGCGTGGGCAAGGAGCTGTTCGCCGAGCAGATCCACCTCCGCAGCCCGCGCGCCAACGCCCCCCTGATCCGGGTCAACTGCGCGGCTCTGCCGGAAAGCCTGCTGGAAAGCGAGCTTTTCGGGCACGTCAAGGGCGCCTTCACGGGCGCGACCAACGACCGCCGGGGCCGCTTCGAGCTGGCCGACGGCGGGACGATATTCCTCGACGAGATCGGCGACCTGCCTCTCAGCCTGCAGGTCAAGATGATGCGGGTGATCCAGTCGAAGACCTTCGAGCGGGTGGGCGGCGCGGAGCCGGTCAAGTCCGACGTGCGCATCATCGCCGCCACGAATAAGGACATCGAGAAAGAGGTCGAGGAGGGCAGGTTCAGGGCGGACCTGTACTACCGCCTGAACGTGCTGCCGATCTACATCCCGCCGCTGCGGGAGCGCCGCGAGGACATCCCGCTGTTGGCCGACTTCTTCCTGAAGCGATTTAATCGGGAGATCAAAAAGCAGATCAGCGGCTTCAGCCCTGAGGCCATGGACCTGCTGCTCTCCTTCGCCTGGCCCGGGAACGTTCGGGAGCTGGAGAACGCGATCGAGAGGGCGGTGGTGACAGCCCAGGCCGACCTGCTCACCCCGGAGGCCTTCATCCTGGCCGGGCATACCCAGGCGCGCGAGGACCAGTACGCCGGCAAGCAGCTCAAGGAAGCCGTGAATGTGTTCAAAAGGCATTTCATCCGCCAGACCCTGGAAATGAACCGCTGGAACCAGACCAGGACGGCGAAGCTTCTCGGAATCCAGCGGACCTATCTGTCCAGGCTCGTTAAAGAGCTGGAGATAAGCCATTAGCCGACCCCATAAGGAGTGACCATGTCGACTTCGGAAACTGAAGCCAAACCCCGATTCCTGGAGCGCCTTGCGGCGATACTGCAGAAGGGCCGCCTGATCCTGCTGGTATTGCTCATCGCCATACTCGCCGGTGTTATCGCCTATTTCGTCTGGACCGAGGTCCAGCACGGGGCCCGGGAGAAATCCGCTTTGTGGGCGGAGAAGGCCCAGGAGCTGCAGGAGCAGTGGGTCGGTGAGGCGGACGCCGCAAAGAAGCAGGCTCTGGAACAGGAGTTCAGCGAGCTGCTCGCGCGCATATTGTCGAAGTACCCCCGCCAGTACGCGGCCCAGAGGGCTCACCTCCTGCAGGCGGACATGGCCTACCGTTCCAAGGACTGGGGCAAGGCCGCCAGCAGCTATCGGGCCCTGGCCGACCGCTTCCCCAAGTCCTACCTGGCGCCCCTAGCGCTGATGTACGCGGGAGTCAGCTACGAGGAAACCGGGGACGCCAAATTGGCCCTGTCCAGCTACCAGCGGGTGCAGGATAGGTACAAGGACTCCTACCTCGTGCCGCGAGCGCTGTTCTCGGCCGGACGCCTGCTGGAGACGGACGGGGACTTCGCCGGCGCCCTGAAGGCCTACAACCGACTGGAAGATGACCATCCCGATAGCAATTGGACAAAGGCGGGCAGAAACCGTATGATCGAGCTCAAAATCCAGGGGAAGATCCCGGAATAGCTCACCGACGCGCGAGCCCATAAACCCAGGAGGGACCAATGGCCGGAAGAGGGCTGAAAATTTTCGAAACGAGGTTTTTCGGGCTGATCATCGGGGTCCTGGTATCCCTGCTGCTGCTGGTCCTGTCGACCCAGACCGTGCTCATCGACAACCTGGAGCTGAGCGTCCTGGACTTCAACTTCCGCCTGAAAAACGTCGTGCACGGGACCCGCGTCCAGGAAGGCGTCACGGTAGAACAGCGCAACCCCAAGCTTTCCCCGGATATCCTGATCGTGGGGATCGACGAAAAAAGCCTGGACAGCTTCGGCCGCTGGCCTTTCCCCCGGTACACGCACGCCAACCTGATCAACACCTTCACGCGGATTAAGGAACAGGCCGAACGGGAGGCGGCGCTGTTCCTCGACATTTTCTTCGTCGAGCCCTCCGTCCCGGCCCATGACGCCTTGCTGGTGAAGAGCATCGAGGAGAACCAGCGGGTATTCCTGGAGACGATTCTGGAGCGGGTGCCCAACGCCCCGGGAACCGAGGAGGAGTACTTCGCCCGCCAGGAGCTGCTGTACGAGCGCTACGGCAGGATCCGCAACATCGCGGGGGACTGGACACGGGTGGAAACCCTGCACGGAATCTACCCGCCGCTGAAACCTTACGCCCGGGTCGCCCGCGGCTACGGCCACCCCAACTTCGTCGAGGACGAGGACCAGGTCTACCGGCGCCAGCCGTTAATCGTCAAGTCCACCCGGCTCCTGGAGGAACTCCGGCTGGAGGAGTTGACCCCGGCCAGCCTCACCGCGGAGGAGCGGGCCGAGTACACGCGGCTGGCCTGGATCGACAACCAGAACCTCTTTCACGATGTCGCCTATCCGCTCACCGCCGAAGTGATCGAGGATTTGAAGGAGACCATGGCGAGGAGAGCCCCGCAGAAAGCGAAAGACACAAACCAGGAGCCGGATACCTTCTACTACGTCGTGCGCAAGTACAGGGACAATTTCCTCCCCTCAATTACCCTCGCTCTGGCCCTGGAGTACTTCCACAAGGGGCTCGCGGACATCGAGGTGGTTCTCGGCAAGCACATCCGCATCCCGTCCCCCGAGGTGTTCAACCCCGACACCGGAGCCTGGGCGCCTTACGCGCTGGTGGTGAAGCCCGAGGTCCGGGACGAAGAGGGGAACCTGGTGAGCCCGGCGGTGACCCGAACGCTCCCCGAGATCCTCATCCCGATCAGTGAGAAAGCCCAGCTGCTCGTCAATTTCATGGGAGTGGCCTCCAGCGCCTCTCCGCAGGGGCACCAGACCTTCCCCATCCGCTCCTTTGCCGGCTATGCCTCGCGCGTCTCGGGCGCGGACCCGGAGAAATGGCCCAGGACCATGGCCGTCCCCGGCAAGATCCTCATGGTCGGACCCTTCGCCAAGGGCATCGCCGAGGATGAGAAGACCACCCCGTTCGGGCTTATGTTCGGTGTGGAGATCCACGCCAACGCCCTGAACACCATCCTCATGCACAACTTCCTCTACTACGTGCAGCCCTGGGTGAACGCCCTGATCCTGCTGGGTCTGGCCCTACTGACCGCCTTCATGGCCTCACGCCTGCCCACGATCTGGTCCCTGGTGCTCTCCCTGGTGCTGGTCGTCCTCTTTTTCTTTGCGGTCACCCTGATCTTCGACCTGTACAACCGGGTCATCACCCTGTCCGGGCCGGTCTTCGCCATCCTGCTCTCGTTCCTGGCTGTCATCGTGTACCGCATCATGACCGAGGAAAAGGACAAGCGCCGGATCCGCGACATGTTCGGCAAGTACGTCAGCCCCAGCGTGGTGGACCAGATACTGCAGAACCCGCCGGAGCTGGGCGGGGTGGACAAGGAGCTGAGCGTGTTCTTCTCCGATATCCGCGGCTTCACCACCTTGTCGGAGAGCCTGACCCCGCAGGAGTTGATCAACCACCTGAACCTGTATCTTACCGCCATGACCGATGTGATCCTGGAGTACCAGGGCACGCTGGACAAGTACATCGGGGACTCGATCATGTGCTTCTGGGGCGCGCCGCTGCCGCAGGCCGAACACGCCATCCTGGCCTGCAAGTGCGCTTTGCGCCAGATGCAGGTCCTGGAGGAGCTCAACGCCGGTTTTTCCCAGGATAGGAAGATCAACATCGGCATCGGCATCAACTCCGGAATCATGACCGTAGGGAACATGGGCTCGTTGGGGCGTATGAACTACACGCTTGCCGGCGACAACGTGAACCTGGGCGCCCGCCTGGAGGGTACGAACAAGCAGTACCTGACCAACATCATCATGAGCGAGTACACTTACGGGCTGGTCAAGGGGCGGGTGCTCGCCCGCGAGCTGGACAACATCCGGGTCAAGGGCAAGAACAAGCATGTTCAGATCTACGAGCTGGTGGACGTACTGGAGGGGCTGGAGCCGCCGGCGCCCCCCGTGGTGGGGAAGGGGAGGGCGGGCTGACACCCTTTCCCCGGAGCATTCGCCACAGGCTGTTCACGCTCGCCCTGGCGCTGCCGGCCTTCGTGCTGGCGCTTTCGGGCTGCGGGCTGGAGTCGTTTATCCTGCTGAGCCCGCCACTAGCTATCAGAAACGCCGACAACGACAAGTTCGAGTTCCAGACGACTATCGATAACATAGAGCTCGAGTTCCAAGGTTTCGAGGTCTATTACAAGATATTCCCTACGACCGTTCCCTCCCCTCAAAACTATTATATCACCTTTGAGGATATGCTTGCCGACTCCTACCGTAGACTGAATAATCCGAATTTTGACAAACCCGGGATAGTCAATAGACCGTTGCTCTTTATTGACGGGCCACCCATTCCGAACGACCGAGGCGATATTCTTACTGTGACCATCGACTTTTCCGCTTCTTTGGCGGCTACTGACGAGTATCCTAAAATAACGGTTACTGGTGCCCCCCAGCTCGACGGCCCGGAGACGACAGTGCTTATCGACGAGGCACGCCGCTCGGTCCCAAAAACCGGGTTCAACGAGTTCAAGAAGTTCACTGAGTTCGAAGCGTCCGATGTTATAGCTTTAGGTTCTGATGTCACGGCAGAAGTGCTCGCCGAAATCCAGAACTTTGGGGTACAGGTGGGACTAGTCTGTTTCGCTGTTAGCTGGGGCATAGACCCAGTCGGCAACCTGATTGTATATAGCCAACCGGAATGGCTGGGGTATGAGTCTATCGATTTTCCCTAATGTTAAAACCAGGTAGGAAAGTATGCTGTATTACTTCACCGTCGGTCTGACATACGTGGTCATCGGGCTAGCCTGCGCCATCTACTATGTGTTCATCTTGCGCAAGTCCTTGCTTGGCCGCTTCTGGGGCGCGCTCATCGTCGGGTTGGTGGGTTCCTTTCTGGGTGGCCTGATCGATCAGCTCTTCGCCAATGTGATCGCAGCGCTCGCGGATTTCAACTCCGTCAACGTGTTTGCCTCGCTTTTCACCTCGATTGTTCTGATAATGATCTTCGCCCGAGTGAGTTCCCCCAAATAAGCTAACCAGTAAGCCATGCAGATCCACGAATGCACAACTTCGTATAATAAGTATTCTGTCTACTTAAAGGGATCTTCTCGGTCCTAAAGTTGACTTGGGCCAGCGCACGTCATTGGCGTTGTCCGTGCTCATCGAAGAAAGCTTTGTACAGTTTGAAGTGTCTTGTCTCGATGTATGGTATTTTTGCCAACGGCACTTTATCGAAGGAAAAGATTTCGGACCCGCGCAAAGACATCAGAATCGGCGAATGCGTCACGATGAGGAATTGGGACTCCCCCTGACGAGTTAGATCCGCGAGCAGTTCGAGAAATTCAAACAAGGTGCTCGCCGAGAGAGCGTTTTCCGGCTCATCGAGAAGGTACAAGCCGCGAATCCTGAACCTGTTCACGAAAAAGGACATGTAGCTCTGCCCGTGCGACTGCACTAGCAGGGATTTGCCGCCGTACACCGACAGCACCTCCGGGTCATTGATCGCCCATTCATCGATGGACAGGCTGCGGAAGAGCTCCGCGGAGAAGAACGATCCGGGAACCGGCTGGCCGCCGCTCCACTCCCCCTCCAAAAAGGACGACAGGCCTTCCTCGTGCGGATTGTTGATCAGTCGTGCCCTTTCGATCCCCTCCCAGATATGGATGCCGCACCAGCGTGCAATGGCCCGCAGCAGTGTCGACTTGCCGCTTCCGTTCTCGCCCGCGAAGAAGGTGACCGGCGAGGCGAAATCCAGAGAGGAGGAGGCGCGCAGGATCTCCAGACTAAACGGGTAGGATTCTACCGAAGGGAAGCGGTCGTGGCTAATCCTGACCCGCTTCAGGAGCATCGGATCAGTCTTCGGGGTATTCGATCTCGCGGGAAGATGGGTTGATGTAGGGATCCACCCAGGGGGCCTGCAGCTGCCTGCGGGACAGGTCGGCGTAGGAACCGATCAGCTCCGGCTCCGCACGAATGCCGGCGAGTAGGCCCCAGATTTCCCGCGCCCTGCTGAGGTGCCCGGCCGGACGGCACGCAGTCCCCAAGTGGTAAGCGATGCCGAAGAATCCGTTTTCGGAGAGAAAACCACGGATGTTCTCGCGCTTCAAGGCGACTTCCAGGTATCCGGCCAGGGTTGAGAACTCGAAGGTGGGGTTCACAAGGCGGATTTCCTGGACGCTTTCCGTGACGATGATGTCCAGGGCGGAGAGCGAGTGCAGAATCGAGGCCGGCTCGAACCTGCCGGTCCGGTAATAGAACCAGCCCAGCTTGGCGTGGGCCTGCAGGGCGAAGGAGGCGTCGTCCATCCGGTACAGCCGCAGAACGTGGTCCAGCCCCCGGGACAGGTAGGCGGTCAGAAAGGCGTTCCGGAAGCGCTGTGAGGCGGGCGCCGTGGAGAACTCGGCCTGCTCGTTGACGATGGCGAGCAGCGCTTTCTCCATCTCGTAGTACCTGTTCTGGATCTCGTAGATCCCGGCGAGCCGATAGAGGATCGCGTACCTGTCCTGCGGGACCCGCAGGCTGGAGGAGCCTTCCAGGGCTTTCTGCAGCCGATCTTCCGCCAGGGCCAGCGCCCCCTCGCGGAAATAGATTTCGGCCACCACAATCTCCGCCTCCGGGAAGATCCCGGCCGTCTCAATGGCCCGGCGCAGGAGATCCAGGGCTTCCCCCAACTGCGGGTCGGCACGGTCGGCGATCAGGGTTTTCGCCTGCTCCAGCAGGACCCAGACTTCAGGGGCCGGGGGGCTTTGGGCATAGGCGAGAGGGGAGGAAAAGAGAATGCCGCAGAACAGCAGCCTGATCGCTCTGGTCACCACCCTACCTCGCCTGCGCCGCCGTCCAGCCCTCAGCCGATGGCCCCCATCAGGAACACCATGGTGAAGATCGCGGTGGTTTCCACCAGCCCCAGGACCATGATGAAGTTGCCGAAGCCCTTGCCCGTCTCGGCCATGGCGTCCGAGGCGTGCGCGCCCGCCACGCCCTGGAACCAGGCGGAACCCCCCAGGGCCAGCCCGCCGAACAAGCCGGCTCCCAGCTTGGCGATGGAGCCGACGGCCGATGCCCGGATAGCGTTCATCAGAATCATGCCGTAAATCGTCTGCGTCAACGGGGCGCCGACGAAAGCGATGAGCATGAAGGGTGCGGCTCTATTCTGGGCGAAGCACTTCTTCCACCCGCCGATGGCCGCGGCCCCCGCGGACATGGCCCCCAACGCGGAGCCGAAGGCGGCTAGCCCCAAAGACGCCGCGAAACCCAGTTCCCCAATATCCATTACTTGTCTCCTTTCGAATCCGAATCCTTGAAGGGCTTATAGGAAAAGCCCGCCCATTCCATACCGATGTGGCCGGAGAACTCCAGCATGTTGAGCCGCACCCCGTGCACGATGACGGACATGGCGCCCAGCAGGAGGTTGAGGCTGTGGCCGAAGAACAGGATTAAAACCGCAAAAATGCCAGTGGGAAACCCGAACCCGATGCCAGTCGCCAGGGCGTTGAAAGCCTTGGAAATCTCGATACCGGCCAGCCCTACGGCGAACAGGCGGACGTAGGACACGACGTCGGAGAAGGTGCTGATGCTGTTCAGCATCTTGAGCGGCAGCTTGGCAATGCCCAGGAAAAAGCCTTTGAAGAATTTGCCCTTCTGTTCTCCGAATATCGTGACCACCACCAGGCCCCCGATGACCAGCCAGGTCCCGATCGGATTCAGGGGCTGCTGCAGCAGGATCCACTTGATTACGAAGAACATGCCCCACAGGATGGAGAGCCACCCCAGGTCGTTGTAGGCGATGATCTTCGGCAGGTTGCGGACGAAGCTGATCACGTGAGCCAGGGTCAGGTGCACCGTGCCGATGATGAAGCAGATGTACATGATGAACTGGGCGTTGTCCTCCCCGAACGTGGCGATCTGCGGGATGACAATTCTGGAAAGGAAACTCCTCTTGGCGATGGCTTCCACGCCGAACCAGGTTCCGGTGATGGCCCCCCAGACCACAGTTCCGATGCTCAGCACGAAGAGCAGGAAGAAGGGTTCCGGCGGGCTTTTCTTCATCTTCAAACGGGCGTAGAGGGTGAACCCGAACAGCAGGAAGCCGTAGCCCGCGTCGCCGATGAGCATGGCGAAAAAAAGACTGAAGAAGATTAGGAAAAAGAGGCTTAGATCGACCTCTCTGTACCCGGGAACGGTCCCGAGAATGTTGAACACGGGCTGTATTATCCGGATCCAGCCGGGGTTCTCCACCAAGGTCGGCACCGCATCGTCCTCGAGAGGGTCGTCGATAGCCAGGCCCCAACCGTGGGCAGCCGCCGCCCGCTTCAGGCCTTCGACCTTGGTTACGGGGATGAACCCGGCAAGGTAAGCGACGGGGCCTTCCAGGGACATTCCGGCACGAACGGTTTCAAACTGGATCCGGCGCCCGATGTCGGCCAGGCCCGCCTGCAGTAGTGGCCTTTCCCCACCCAGTTGCTCGAGCCTCTCCTGCTGCTGGCGAGCTTCCTCCAGGGCCTGAGCGATGAGCTCCCGTACCTGGGCGATCCCGCGCTCCGGGACGGGGACCTCGGGAAACGGCAGCGCCGGAGCTTCGCCCGTGGCGACAACGGCCAGCCGTACCGTCGAGCGATCGCGGCCGACGACAAAGGCGCTGATGCCTTCCGGGATCCGGGCGAGCTCCCGCTCGCTCACCTCGTAGAGCCGGACCTCGACCCCCTGATCGCGGAGCCGGCGCGCATCTTCAGGCCGATACTCACCCCAGGCCGCGAGGCGGTCCTCCTCCTTGCGCAGCTGCTCGGCCTTTTCACGGGCCGCCTTGAGACTTTCCAGGCAGGTCTCGATTTCCCCGGCTAGCTCTAAGGCACGCCGGGCACCGACTTCGCCTGCGGGCCCGAAGGTTTTCTTCTTATTCTCCGCCTCTAGCGGCAGTTGTTGGAGTGCTTTTTCCACCTGCGCCTGGGAGTCGCGCAGGCGCACGAGCTCGTCCCCGCCGCCGGCCCGTTCCTGGATATGGACAGTGCCCAGCTTGCGCAGCTCTTGGAGGGATTCGCCGCGGTAGCGGTCCAGCACGATGACCGAAACTTTCTTCATCTTGACGATCATGCGTTCACCCTGACCAGCTTGCTCTTGGCGATCTTCCCGCGGACGACAGCCGCCGTCTGCTGGTCGCCCAGGTAGATCTGGATTTTCCGGATATTTTGCCGGGCCTCCGGGATTTTTACCTTCTCGAACAGGTTGACCCTCTGGCTGGTGATCCGCAGCTCTTCGCCTAAGAGCTTGGCCTGCTTTTCCAGGATGTACACCTCGGCATCGAGGGCCGCCAGCCGGCGGATGATCGCCAGAGCCGCGTCCACCCACAACGGCGTGAGGAAAAGGTCGTACGGCTTTTCCTCCAACTCGGCGGCCTTGAACAGCGGGATGTCCACGCCGGCAATATTACCCGTCTCCGTCCCCACGCCGCTCAGGCTCATCAGGCGCGGAAGGTCCGCCTCTTCCCCGAAAACGGAAACCCAGGTCTCCAGCTGCGCGCCCAGGGCGGTGCGCTCCGCTCGCCGGGCCTGCTGCTGGGACTCCACGCGCCGGATCTCTATCTGCAGCTGCTGCTTCTTGAGCATGAGCGTGGGCAAGTAGCGCAGGTAGCGCTTCAGCGCGTCCTTCTGCTTCTTCTGCTCGTTCTTGGTCAGCTTGATCTTGGCCACGGGAGTCCGCTCAGGCCTTGGGCCAGAACTTCTTGATCAGCTCGGTGCGCAGGCCGGACTCTTCCGGGAGGAAGCAGTCGCCCAGGATCCGCCAGCCCGCGTCCAGCGCCTTTTCCAAGGGGATGTTGACGGACAGGTCCATCATCTCCCGCTCGAAACTCGCCCCGTACTTCAGCAGCTTCTGGTCCCAGTCCGACATCCTGAAGCCCATCGCCTTCTTCTCCAGCGACTCCAGGTACGCGGCGTAGAGCTTGATCATGCCGTCCATCAGCGCCCGATGGTCCTCGCGGCTGTCCTTGTTGACCAGCTGCTTGAGCCGGGAAAGGGAGCCGAAGGGCTCGATACGCCCGTTACGCAGGTAGAACTGCCCCTCGGTGATGTACCCGGTGTTGTCCGGGATCGGGTGCGTGACGTCGTCGCCGGGCATGGTGGTGACCGCCAGGATCGTGATGGAGCCGGCCCCCTCGAAGTCCACGGCCTTCTCGTAGCGCGCCGCCAGCTGGCTATACAGGTCGCCGGGGTAGCCGCGGTTGGAAGGCACCTGCTCCATGGTGATGGCGATCTCCTTCATGGCGTCGGCGAAGTTGGTCATGTCGGTCAGCAGCACCAGGACCCTCTTGCCGCGCAGCGCAAAACGCTCGGCAACGGCCAGGGAGATGTCTGGGACCAGCAGGGATTCGACGATGGGGTCAGAGGCGGTGTGGACGAAGAAAATCGTCCGGCTGAGCGCCCCGCCCCCCTCCAGGGCGTCCCGGAAATACAGGTAGTCGTCGTACTTCAAGCCGCAGCCGCCCAGGATGATGATGTCCACCTCCGCCTGCATGGCGATGCGCGCCAGCAGCTGGTTGTAGGGTTCGCCGGATACCGAGAAAATCGGCAGCTTTTGCGACTCCACCAGCGTGTTGAAAAGGTCGATCATCGGGATGCCGGTGCGGATCATCTTGCGCGGGATGATGCGCTTGGCCGGGTTCACGGACGGGCCGCCGATCTCTATCAGGTTCTCGGTCAGGGCCGGCCCCTTGTCGCGGGGCTCCCCGCTGCCGTTGAAGATCCGCCCCAGCAGGTCGTCCGAGAAGGAGACCTGCATGGAGTGCCCGAGAAAGCGGACCTCGTCGCCCGTGGACACGCCCCGGGAGCCCGCGTACACCTGCAGGGATACCTTGTCCTCGTAGAGGCGGATGACTTCGGCCAGCGAGTCCCCGTGCCTGGAGCTGACGACCGCCAGCTCCCCGTAGCGGACTCCGCCCGCGGTCACCGTAATGACATTGCCCGCGATCGCGTCGATTTTGCTATAGACTTTACGCATTCGCCTGCCTCTCGCTGAAGCTGGACCGGATGTCCCGCTCGATGGTCTTGAAAGGATCCGAACCCCAGGCCGCGCCGTTCCAGTCCAGGAATCGCTGGCGCAGCTGGTAGAAGAAGGAGCGCGCGGCCGGCTTGTCAGCCAGGTTGAGCTTCGCCCCGATGATCTCGGTGAGGAGGCGGAAGGTATACTGCTGGCGCTCCGTGTTCACGGCCGCGTCGACCGGGTCGAAGGAATTCTGCTGCAGGAAGACGGCATCAATGAACTCACCCTTCAGGTAGAGGATGTAGTCCTCCAGGCTGGTTCCCTCCTCCCCGACGACCTTCATCATCTGCGAGACCTCATTACCCCGGTACAACAGGCCGCGCGCGAACTCCGTCATCTTCTCGTCCACGGCGCTGGGATACTTGCTCCAGCTCTCCAGCGGGTGTATCGCCGGGTACTTGCGGGACTCCGCGCGTTCCCGGGACAGGCCGTGGAAGGCGCCCACCACCTTCAGGGTCGCCTGGGTGACGGGCTCCTCGAAGTTGCCGCCGGCGGGACTGACCGTGCCGCCGATGGTCACGGAGCCGGTGCTGCCGTCCTTCAGCCGGACCACCCCGGCTCGCTCATAGAAGCTGGCGATGACCGATTCCAGGTAGGCCGGGAAGGCCTCCTCTCCGGGTATCTCTTCCAGACGCCCGGACATCTCCCTCATGGCCTGGGCCCAGCGCGAGGTGGAATCCGCCAGCAGCAGCACGTTCAGCGCCATTTGACGGTAGTATTCGGCGATGGTAACCGCGGTGTAGACCGAGGCCTCCCTGGCAGCCACCGGCATGGAGCTGGTGTTGCAGATGATCACGGTGCGCTCCATGAGGGCGCGTCCCGTGCGGGGGTCCATCAGCTCCGGGAACTCCCGCAGCGTCTCCACCACCTCACCTGCGCGCTCGCCGCAGGCCGCGATCACCACGATGTCCACCTCGGCGTGCCTGCTGGTCACCTGCTGCAGGACCGTCTTCCCGGACCCGAAGGGGCCGGGGATGCAGTAGGTGCCTCCTCTGGCCACGGGGAAGAAGCTGTCGATGATCCGCACCTTGGTGATCAGCGGCTCCACCGGCTTCAGGCGCTCCGCGTAGACGTTGACGGGGCGCTTGACCGGCCAGTCGAAGACCAGGGTCAGGGGAATGATGTTCCCCTTGGAATCCGCCAGCTCGGCGATACGGTCCTTCAGGGTGTATTTACCGGCCGGGGCGAGTGACTTCACGGTGTAGGTGTCGTACAGGCCGAAGGGTACCATGATCCGGTGCTTGAAAATCCCTTCGGGAACGGAGCCCAGGCTCATGCCCCGGCTCACCTTCGCGCCGACCTGCGCCTCCGGGGTGAAATCCCACTGGCGGTCCTCCGGCAGGGCCGTGAGGTACACCCCGCGCGGCAGGAAAAAGCCGTGCTGTTCCGCGATCAGCGGCAGGGGGTTCTGCAGGCCGTCGAAGATCTGTCCGAGCAGCCCGGGCCCGAGCTGGACCGACAGCAGCTCGCCGGAAAACTCTACGGGGTCGCCGATGCCGATCCCGCGGGTGACCTCGAACACCTGCAGCTCCGCCCGGCGCCCGCGGATGCGAATCACCTCGGATTTCAGGCGCTGGCCCCCGCTGGCCACATAGCCTACCTCGTTCATGAACACGTCCCCGTCCACATCGACGGTGACCATGTTGCCGTTGACGCCGACTACTCGGCCCTGATGTTCTGTCATGCCGGTTCCTCACGAATGGAATGGGTGATGGATGCATATTGATTCTGGAAAGCGGCGTTGCCGCGCTCGCGATCCGTCAGCCGACGCTTGCGCTCCAGCAGCTGCAGACGCAGCGAATACAGGACGAGCCACGATAGATCAAAGTAATGCCCGACCTCCAGCTGGTCCAGGTACTCCCAGCGCGCCTGGTTCAGGAGGTCCTCCGCCGCAAGGGGGGAACCCTCGGCGAAGGCCTGGCGGGCGATCTCGGACAGCCCGATCAGCTCTTCGCCCTCCGCCAGATGGCCTGCCGGCTCGATGGACTTGCGGCGGGCCCGCAGCTTGACCAGCTCGTTGCGCAGGGCCGTTTCCCAGCACCGCCACCTGTCGAGCACGCCGGTTTTCGGCGTTCCTCGGACCGCCAGGACGGCCTCAGTGAGCACCCGGAAATCGGCCTTGCTCACCTGGGGCCGGCACAGCTCCAGGAACTCCTCGCGAGGCAGCGCCCGGTCGGTCTGGTAAAAGAGCATCGGCAGGGTGGCGACCAGGTAGTAATACTGGCTCAAGGGCGCGAGCTCTCCGGGGCAGCTGCCTGGCTCATCAGCTCGGAAAGCCTGGGGTTCAGGTACTCAGCGAGAATCTCGGCGATGCCCTGGTCGCTGAAATCATAGTAGGCCGACCCGTCTTTCAGTCCGATCCGGAACCCCGCCTCCAGCGTCGGCAGCGGCTTCAGCTCGAGGCCCTTCTTCAGCTCCTCCACCAGCCGGCCTTTGAGCCCCTTCTCCAGCCTTTCCAGGTCCCGCGGTGGCAGCAGCGCCTCCAAGGTGGGAACCTCCTTCCCCGGCCAGGCCTTGAGGAGCGCCACGATGGCCTCCTCCAGGCCCTTGCCCGAGAGGGCTTCGCGCGTTTCCTGGCGCAGCAGGGAGTTGAAGATCTCTACCACGCCACGGCGCACTCCCAGGATCGTGTTGCGGGCGGCCTGCTTCATCGCCTCCCGGGAGGTCTGCTCGAAGCGCGCGACCTCTTCGCGTGCCCGGGCGACGATCTCCGAGGCTTCCTGCTGTGCTTTCTGCAGCAGTTCCCGGGCATTTTTCTCCGCCCCCGCGCGGATGCGGGCCGATTCCTGCTCCGCAGCCTGCACGCCCTCGGTCTTGATTTTATCGAGGAGTTCTTGAAGTTGTACTTCCATGGGGCCCTCTGTTCGAAATGATGAAGCTCAAATAATATATGAAAACACTCTGCTCTTCAATCGCCCAGGTACTTGATCACCTTTTCCAGCCGCCGCTTAACCAGGCTGTACACGGCTTCGGGGAAATCCCCTTCCCTCGTCCTGGCCAGGATCTGTAGATCGATCTCGCGAAACATCTCCTGCGGGGAGGAAAACCCACGAGTATCCAGGGCATCCAGGCTGTTTACGAGGCTCTTGATGCCGGTGATCTCCCGGATCAGTAGGTTCTTGTTTCCCTGGTAGACGTATTCGGTGATTTCCCGATTGTCCTTTCTGCGCTGGCAGATCTCCAGCAGGTCCCCGATGTCGCTTTCCAGATCCTCCAGCTCTACCTTGAGGATTCCGATGAACTTGCGCAGCAGGTCCTTCACCGGGCCTCCCGGCTATTCCTTGCCGGTCAGGACGCGCTCGATCTCGGCCAGGTCC
>Ga0315273_10000056_pt1 | contig 93477 bp, 84 predicted proteins | sample YL17G02_0_MG_FD_205753 | JGI IMG/M metagenome (GOLD analysis project Ga0315273, IMG submission 205753) | Sediment microbial communities from Yellowstone Lake, YNP, Wyoming, USA - YL17G02_0 | ecosystem: Environmental > Aquatic > Freshwater > Lake > Sediment | place: USA: Wyoming | collected... | reverse complement strand
CATGGGTGGTCGCTCCGGAGCAGGTTATCCGCAAACTGGTCCAGGCCAAACAGGCCGCAGACTTGAGTACCGCTGCTTTCAACCAGATGGTGGCTTTTGAGGTGGCCAAGGGCGGATTCCTTGATGGACATGTCAAATTCATCATCAAGGTATACAAAGAACGCCGCGACGTAATGATAGAGACCATGGAAGAAATCTTCCCGCCTGATGTGCACTGGACCAGACCGCAGGGTGGCATGTTCCTTTGGGGCATCCTGCCAGAATGGATGGACGCATCAGATGTGCTCAAAATCGCCATTGAACGCAAAGTGGCCTTCGTTCCGGGTGCATCCTTCCACCCGAATGGCGGCGGTAAAAATACCATGCGCATAAATTTCTCTTATTCGAACCCGGATAAAATTCGGGAGGGGGTGACCCGGTTGGGGACTCTGCTGAAGGAATTGGTGGCAAGGCAGAAGTAGCATGCAAAACTCCTGGAGGCCGAAACCCCAGGAGTTATTTTATTATTGACAAAGGCTGCATATTCGTGAATGTTATGCACGTAATCAACATGCGCCAGACCCTGTTCGATGTCTTTCAAAGCCACAGCACGGGCAACTGCCATATGGAACTTCATGTCGAGTGGATTTGGGACTAACTAAATATTCCTATCTCTTTTGCATTTTCCACCGGATCGAAACGAATAATATATTTTCCCTGCCCATAGTTTCCTAGAGATGGTGTGCAAGAATTCGGAAGGACAGTTTGCTTCTTTGGCTGGAGCGTTAGCCTCCAATTTCGCTCATCAAACGGTTGAGGGGAATTTCGCCATTGGCCAGGCCGTGTCCCCATGGCTTTTTCCAGACTGCCTCCAAGACCATCTTACGCAAGACCTCCAGCGAAGCGCCTGCTCGCAAAGGGGTAAGCAAGTCAATTTCGTATTCACGCAGGAGACACATTCTCAGGATACCTTCTGGAGTGAGGCGGGCACGCGTACAATCCGCACAGAAAGGTGCACTGACGGACGAGATGAAGCCGATATCGCCCTGCGCATCGGGGATCCGGTAGATGCGCGCCTCCCCGTCCAAATTGCCGCCATTGGTCGGACTGAGCACACCGAGGGCTTGCTCGATCCGAGCCTGCATTTCCCCAACAGTAACCATCTGCCCGGTCTGCAGGTAAGTGATACCTCCGAAGGGCATCATCTCGATGAAACGCACCTGCCAGGGATGCTCGCGAGTCAGGCGTGCAAGGTCAACAACATCCTCTTCGTTGTAGCCGCGTACCACCACTGCGTTGAGTTTGACCGGCGTCAGCCCAGCCGATTCGGCAGCCAGAATTCCTGCCCAGATATCCTCGATATCGCCGAACCGTGTGAGTCGTTTAAATTTTGCCGGGTTTAGCGTGTCAATGCTGATGTTGACGCGTTCCAGCCCGGCCGCGGCTAAGGGTTTGGAAAGTTTCGCTAGGAGCACACCGTTGGTCGTCATGGTGACGTGCCGGATACCGGGAGTGGAGGCGATGCCGCGCACGATATCCACAATGTGAGCGCGGATTGTCGGTTCGCCCCCGGTCAGACGGATTTTGTCGAACCCCAAGGCAGCAAAGAGACGCGTCAAAAGCAGCACTTCGCCATCCTGCATCATTTCCGAGGGCGGCCGGAAAGTCATATCCTCGGGCATACAGTATATGCAGCGCAGGTTGCAGTGGTCGGTGAGACTGATACGCAGATAATGGATTTTCCGTCCAAAGCGGTCAAAAGCCATATTTCCTCATTAGTACCGTTAAAGAGTAGGGAGATTATACCTGTTTCCAACTATTCTACCAATTGACGGGCAGTGTCAGGCGTGCTATTATCCATTCGATTTATTATTATTCTATTTATTCAAAAGGAGTTATTGAAATGAGTTTTGATTTTTTTATTCGTATCATTGGCATGGCACTCTTTTCCATATTGGGGGTCTATGTGGGGGACGGGCTGTCCCAATACAGCCCTGATCAGGAACTTCTCTACATAATCACCTTCACCCTGATTGGTGCCCTTTTTGGCCTAACACTGACTCCATACATAACCACCCGTCCCATCCGCGCCCTGAGGTCCCTGCTGGGGCGTCTGGCTGCCGAAACGCTATTCTCCGGCCTGATCGGTCTGGTGATTGGCCTGCTTACTGCAGCCCTGCTGGCCTTTCCGCTCTCTCTGTTACCCTCCCCCTTCGGGAAAGTCCTGCCCTTATTTGGTGTACTGGTCTTTTGCTATTTCGGCGTAGCTGTCTTCACAACGCGCCAGGCAGACATTGCCAATATATTGAATGGACTTACCTCCCGCCGGGAGGAAGGCACAAGCACTGGCGGAGCACCCTCGAACCGAACCATCCTATTAGATACAAGTGTCATCATTGACGGGCGTGTGGCAGATATCGCCAAGACCGGCTTCCTACCCGGCACATTGCTGATCCCGCGCTTTGTGCTGAACGAGCTCCAGTACATCGCTGACTCGCCCGACAGCCTACGCCGTCAACGCGGGCGTCGCGGCATGGAAGTGCTGGCCGAATTGCAGAAAGCCTCGGCAGTGCTCGTCCGTATCAGCGACATGGACGTTGAAGGAGTCCGGGAAGTGGATGATAAGTTGGTAATTCTGGCTCGGCAGATGAAATGCCCCATCCTGACCAATGATTTCAACTTAAATCGTATCGCTGAATTACAGGGTGTTCTCATCTTGAACATCAACGAACTTGCTAATGCGGTCAAGTCAGTCGTTTTGCCCGGTGAATTGATGTCAGTCAACGTCATCCAGGAAGGTAAGGAGATTAACCAGGGAGTCGGGTACCTGGAAGACGGCACGATGGTTGTGGTGGAAAACGGCAACAAATATCTGAACAAGGAAATAACCGTCACTGTCACCAAAATACTGCAGACCGCCGCAGGACGGATGATCTTTGCCCGCCCCGAGGGGAAAGAATAGTTTTCCAATATTTGTTATCAAAGAGCGCGGCGCAGGCCGCGCTCTTTTTCACCCTCCACCTGCGAATATCAGCATTCACAGCGTACTTTTCAAGGTAACTGTGGTTTATAATCGTCACAGAAATTTCATCAGGAGACCAATATGCTGCGCGTCTACAACACTCTCACTCGCAAGAAGGAAGAATTCCAGACCCTCGAGCCAAACGTAGTCAAGATGTACGTGTGCGGTCCGACAGTCTATGCCGACGCGCACATCGGTCACGCAATGTCTGCAATCGTTTTCGACGTGGCTCGCCGCTATCTTGAATATCGCGGTTACCAGGTCCATTTTGTTATGAACTTCACCGACGTGGATGATAAGATCATCCACCGCGCGAACAAACTCGGAATGGACCCGCTTACCATGGCAGAGTCATATATCGCGGCATTCCGGAATCACCTCGTCGACCTGAACATACTGCCAGCCTCGGTCAACCCGCGCGCTACCCAGACGATGGACAAGATCCAGTCCATGATAAAGGGCTTGATTGACAAAGGCTTTGCCTATCCGGCCGGGAACGGCGACGTCTATTTCCGCGTCACCCGGGATCCCGGCTACGGCAAACTCTCCGGGCGCAAAATTGAGGATATGCAGGCTGGTGCCCGCATTGAGATCGAAGAAAATAAAGAACACCCGATGGATTTCGCCATCTGGAAGGCTGCCAAACCCGGCGAACCTTCCTGGGACAGCCCCTGGGGTAAAGGCCGCCCCGGATGGCACATCGAGTGCTCGGCCATGAACCTCGATATCCTCGGCGAACAAATTGACATCCACGGAGGCGGTAATGACCTAGTCTTCCCGCACCACGAGAATGAGATCGCTCAAACTGAGTGCTTCACCGGCAAACCCTTCGCCCGCTTCTGGATGCACAACGGCATGTTGCAGTTGCAGGGTGAGAAAATGTCCAAGTCGATTGGCAACCTCGTGACGATTGACGAGTTCTTATCCCGCCACGAGGCGGATTCCTTGCGTATGATGGTACTGAACGGGTCGTACCGCGCTCCGCTCTCTTATTCAGATGAGATCATGGAGGCGGCGGAACGCGGCCTGGACCGGTTGCGGTCCGCCCTTAAACTGGGTCCCGCCAACGCCCCCGGCGGTTCCACGGACATGCGCACGGCGCTGAATAAGCAAACCGAGACGACCCAGCAAACCTTTATCGAGGCAATGGACGACGACTTCAATTCATCTGGCGGACTGGCGGCGCTGTTCGAACTGGTACGTTCAGTAAATACCACCCGTGATGGAGGTGCGACCGACGCCGAACTCAAACCCGCCCAGGATACCCTGGTCGCACTGACGGGTGTGCTCGGCTTGCGTCTGAGGGAAAAGAAAGGATCCAGTGGCGATGCGGACAAATTCATTGCCCTGCTGGTCGAAGTTCGCACCGAGATGCGTAAACAAAAACTATGGTTGATGTCCGACCTGGTCCGTGACCGGCTAAAGGAACTGGGTGTGGCTATAGAAGATAGTAAAGACGGTACGACCTGGCATTGGTAACCTCGTCGTTCCGGGATTACTATCGGAAGTTTCCATTTCTCACTTCTTCAAGTGGTAAAGTATTCCGCACGGTTATCCCCGCGCCAGGGACGGGTTCGGCGGTGATTGTCCCTCCGTGGGCTTCAACCAGGTGACCGAAGGTTGCCAGATGCTCGCGCAGAACCGCTCACATGCCATATCTATTCCATATTTAATCAACCCCATGCGTGTAATTTATTTCTTTTAAGAAACTCCTTTCCCTCAGGCAGCAAACAGGTATCCCTCCTTAAATAATAATTCTGCCATGACTGATTCTATTCAACCTGATCGTTCCAAGGCCTGGCGACCATTTTTTGCACTTATGGAAATCTGCTTTGGAAGAGCCTGCACCTTCCTTGATCTTTTCCAATCGTTGTATATGACATCATCATGAGTCCCCCTGGACGGCGGAATCATACCAGCGCACCAGGATTGCCCTCTAGGAGGAAGCCAGGAGCGAGGCTTACACCCAGGCAACCAGTGTAAAATTCTTCTTTCGACCAAGTCGTCTCAGTGTACGTATTCCACTATTTCGGATTGGATGGAAAAGTCCGTATCCTTGGGCACCAGCTCCACCTTCTCGCCCCGGTTGAACGCATTGTACCCTGCGACATCGCCTCCCAAACCAGGCCACGCCCGAGCACGTCAAGATCGAGGTAGAAGAAAAATGGGAGGGTGGACGCCTACTGGCTCGCGGACCTGTCCCAGGCTGCCATATCGAAAGTAAGTTTACAGGCCGAATATATTCATTTCTCATCTTATGCGGGAGTGTTAGTCATCCTCGCCACCCAAAAATAATGGATAGGCATACGTCAAACAATCAAAGACCAACCCTGCAAGGACGTTCCATGATCCATAAATGGTTTTTCCCACTCCTGTATTTTCTCTTCCTCTGCGCCTGTGTCCTCACAACGCCTCCGTTGACTGTCACCCCGACTCTCTCCACCGTCCATTCCACTCCCCGCTTTCAGGTCTTTATCCTAAATTCATTGACTACCTGCCTGGTAGGCAACGAATTCGCCAGCGGCAACGTCTGCGCAGGGACGGCCTGCAGTGACTGTTCCTGTACCTGGGAGGAACACGATCCGCCCGCGCCGCAAGTTGGCGTCCCGCCGGAACGGATTAACGACTTAATGTATTCGGCTTATGAACACAAAATTTGCCTGGATATTACGCTGACCAACCAGGAAATTGCTTCCATCATCGCTGACATGCGGCTCATCCGCGACCAGGTCTACGAGTGGAGCGATGGAGGGCTAGACTTGCAAATGGAGTACACCATCTTGCCCCATATCCATACCGGGTTTACTGCTCCTGAATTCGTCATCGGCCCATACGAAATAGACGATGAATTGCTCAACGCCTACGTCTCGACTGACACGGATTTTGTCTACGTGGTAAGCGGGGTCTACGATCGGGTGCAAGGGCTGCAACTGGCCTACTGGTGCGGAAGTTCCTATGGCGAATACAGTCTGCACGGCTCGACATATTCATATATCCAATACAATCACGAAGCCTGCAATTCAGTGATCATCGCCGGAGAAACGGTTTACGAACCACTCATCCATGAATGGCTCCATAACCTTGACTGGGCGCTCTACTACGTGAGCGGGGTCCCGGACCTGTACCAGGACACCGGTCCCGACTGGGCCAAATGGGAGCACGCTTCCTGGCCCGCCTGCGGATTAGGTTCCCTGAATCCCCTGGATTGGTTTCCCAGCATTGACTTCTGTGAATGGGATCCGGATTGGCTGGATTGCAACAACACATCTGCCACGATTGGCTGCCACTCCGGGGACGTGGACGGAGGGATTTCATGGTACGAGCATGTCATTTCTGCTCACTACCGGCGCGATATCCCGTTCAACGGAAATTTTTGCAGCGACGGGCGGCAGGATTTCACCGAGACCGGCGTGGATAGCGGCTGGCCATGCCCGTAGTTCATAATTCTTGGTTACAATTCCAAGGTCCTTTTTAGTCTGGGCGGACGCTATCCCCCAGATAGTTTACAATGGAGCCCATGAGAGAATTCATTTTCGGCCGTAACCCAGTCTACGAGACTCTACACGCTAGGCGGCGGGACGTTTTTTGCCTGCAAGTTGCCGAAGGCGTACAGGATAAGGGCCGTCTGACTGAGATTTTGGATTTGGCCGCCAACCGCAAAATTCCCGTACAACGTGTGCCACGCGCCCGGCTGGACAAACTCAGCGACAGCCATCAAGGCGTGGCGCTGGAGGCCAGCGCGTATCCCTACGTGGGGCTGGAAGATATTCTCGAAAATGCCAAAATGCGCTCCGAACCGCTCTTTGTACTGATCCTCGACACCCTGCAAAACCCTCAAAACCTGGGAACTTCCATTCGCACGGCGGAAGCAGTCGGAGTGCATGGTGTGCTCATTCCGACCCACCGGGCCGCGGAGATCACCCCGGCAGTCGTCTCAGCCTCAGCAGGGGCCTCCGAACACATGCTGGTGGCACGGGCCAACCTGGCACAGGCTATCGTTGAACTGAAGGAAATCAACGCGTGGGTAGTCGGGTTGGACGAAAGTCCAGAATCCAAAGACCCATCCGAGGTCCGGCTGGATGGCGCTCTGGTGCTGGTGGTGGGCAGCGAAGGGGAAGGCATCCGTTCGCTGGTCCGCCAATCATGTGATTTCCTCGTTCGTCTTCCAATGCAGGGAAAGATCAAATCGTTGAATGCTGCTGTGGCAGGGTCTGTGGCTCTGTATCTGGCATACCTTGCACGTCACAAATCGTAAGGGTACGAACTCATCGTGCCCGAAAAAATTATGGAGAGAATGATGCCATCTGGTTCATTCCATTTCCCGAAAGGGTTCCTGTGGGGGACAGCAACCTCCTCGCACCAGGTGGAGGGCGGAAACACCAATAATAACTGGTACAAGTGGGAACAGGAAGGACACACCTCTCACAAATCCAGGCAGGCCAGTGACTGGTGGGGCGGTCGCTGGAAGGAAGACTTCGACCGCGCCGCCGAGGCTAGTCAAAATGCCCACCGACTATCGGTGGAGTGGAGCCGCATCCAGCCAACGCCCAACCGCTGGGACGAAGAAGCCCTCGAGCGCTATCGCACCATGCTGCGCGGCCTGCAAGACCGGAATATCTTACCCATGGTCACCCTGCACCACTTCACCGACCCACTCTGGCTGGGCGAGCTGGGAGGCTGGGAGACCGATACGGTTGTACCGCTGTTTGAGAAGTTCACCCGCAAAGTGGTGGAAGCGCTGAAGGAGTACTGCTCCCTTTGGTGTACCATCAACGAGCCGAATGTCTATGCGCTTAAAGGGTATCTGCGAGGTAAATTCCCGCCCGGCAAATCGGACCTGAAACTGGGCATTCGGGTGCAGGCAAATATGGTGCTTGCTCATGCTGCCGCATATCGTGCCATCCATGAACTCCAGCCCGAGGCGCGAGTCGGATACGCCTTGCACTTCCGACCGCAGGAACCGGCCCACCCGTGGTTCCCGCTTGACCGGTTGATGCGCAAAATAAAATTTGAAGGCATCAACATGGCCTTCCCGTCGGCTATCTCCACCGGTGTCTTGAAATCACCGCTAGGTAGGATCCCTGTATCGGAAGCCAAAGGGACTCAGGATTACTTCGGTTTGAACTACTACTCGGCGGATACAGTGACCTTTGACCTGGGAAAACGCGACGAACTATTCTCGCGCTCGTTCTTCCCAAAAGGGACCGATCTGGCAGACGCCGGGATGAACGCCAACACTCCGGAGGGTTTCTTCTGGGCTTTCAAGTGGGCGGTAAAGACCTACCCGAACCTGCCCATCATCGTCACCGAGAACGGCATCGAAGACAGCATCGACCGCATTCGCCCGCGTTACCTTGCCCAGCACATCCATGCAATGTGGCGGGCGGTCAATTTCAACTGGCCAGTGCGCGGCTACTTCCACTGGTCGCTGGTGGATAACTTCGAGTGGGAGCGCGGGTGGACGCAGCGCTTCGGCTTGTGGGGTATTGACATTGAGACCCAGCAGCGCACCAAGCGTCCCTCCGCAGATATGTATGCTGCTATCTGCAAAGAGAATGGTCTTAGCTCCGACATGATCCATAAATTCTGCCCCGAGGTGTACGAGAAGCTATTCCCCGGTTAGAAAAAAGAATCCTGACGATGGACATTTGACCATTTACCGCCGTCACATCCCTGACCCAGACCCTATTCCCAGGTATCTATATGAACCCCACCCTCGAAATCATCTTCCATCGAAGGTCCATCCGCAAGTACACCGGTCAGTCGGTGGAGCCGGAAAAACTCGATCTGTTGCTAAAGGCTGCAATGGCGGCGCCCTCAGGCATGAACTGTAAACCTTGGGAATTCGTAGTCGTCACCGACCCAAATACACTGGCCCAATTCCGCAAACGTCTCCTTTTCGGCAACCGCAACGCCCCGGCGGCCATTGTCGTTTGCGGAAACCCGTCTCTTTCGATCAATCCCGCCGCACGGCTGTTCTGGGTCCAGGATTGTTCCGCTGCCACCGAAAACATTCTCATCGCAGCAGTCAGCCTGGGACTTGGAACAGTCTGGGTCGGCATTCACCCGGTGGCCGATTTCGTGCGTGTTGTGCGGGAGATTACCGGATTGCCAAAACACGTCACACCGCTGGGGCTGCTCTACGTTGGCTACCCGACGGAGGAAAAACCTGCCCGCACGCAGTACAAACCCGGCTGTGTTCATATGGATATATACGGCAAGAAATATCCAGCATGACTCTTCTTCTTCCCCAAGCCTTTGTCAACAATGTCGCCATAGCCTTCGGCGACCCCGGCCGGCGCTTCCTGGCCGCCCTCCCAGACCTACTGGTCGAGACTGCCCATCGCTGGGACCTGAAGCTCGGCGAGCCATTCATGCTTTCTTACAACTATGTCTGCACTGTTATTCGGGCGGATGGCACGCCAGCTGTTCTAAAAATCGGCGTTCCTAACGTTGAACTGACCTGCGAGGTCAATGCACTGCGCGTCTACGAAGGGCAGGGGACCTGCCGGCTGCTGGAAGCGGATGCTAACCAGGGGTTGCTTCTGCTGGAACATATCCAGCCCGGGACGATGCTCGCAAAGCTCAAAGATGACGACCGCGCCACCGAAATCGCGGCGGAGGTGATGCAGACCATCTCGCGCCCGGTCCCAAAAGAGGATGGCTTTCTATCCTTGCACAAATGGTTCGATGAGTTGATAGGTCTGCGGCCGCGCTTTGGTGGTGGGACTGGCCCATTCCCGGAGAAAACAGTCGAGATTGTTGAGGGGCTGGTCCATGAGTTGTTTGCTGAAGACCGTGAGCAGATGCTTCTTCACGGCGACTTTCACCATTTCAATATTTTGCTTTCGGAGCGCGGCTGGCTCGTGATTGATCCGAAAGGCGTGGCCGGACCGGCAGAGTACGAGGTCGGACCGTTGCTGCTCAATCCATGGGGGGAGATTCCGGATGAGACGGTAGCCATCAGGAGGACACAAAGGCGGATCACCATCCTGGCCGAACTGTTGGGATTCGACCATCAGCGGCTGTGGGCGTGGGCTGTATGTCACAGCTTGCTCTCAGCTTGGTGGGACTTGGCAGAAGATGGGTCCGGTGGCGAGTATTCTCGGACATGGACGGAAATCCTCCTGAAGGCACGATTATAAAAATATTTGAGGCGGACACAGCGTCCGTCTTTTGCTTTCCTAATAATTCAATTCCTTGATCTGTTTATCTGTCAGCAATTTCTCGGGCAGGTAAAGATGGTCACGGGAGCGACCCTCGAGTTCTCACACCTGACCATTTCCCCATTCCTTTTCACACGTTTGCGATTGGGGACCCTCATTTGGCGATCAAGGAACTGGCTTTCCAGCTCATCGTGTTTTTCATCGCGGGCTGGGCAGACAATTTCGTAGGTGCGCGTTTACCGATGAAAATGGTCCACCATCTGGTCGAGACGGGCAAAGGAACCCAAGACGGGGAAAACGATTATTATCGTCCCCAATGCCAGGACATAATCACCAATCCCAACTGCCATCCCAAGTGAAGCTTTACCCAGATGGACGAGGCAGTGGTGAGAGCTTTGAGTTTACCCTCTGCAAACAAAATGATACCCGCTCCCAGGAAACCAATACCAGTGATGATATTGGCAGCAACGAGGGAAGTAGCAGGGTCACCAAATTTACCCGACAGGATGGTAAACCTCGTTGCGCCAATGGTGATAAGTGTGATTGTTCGTAGCCCGGGGCCTTGGAGTGCATTTCGCGCTCCATGCCGATGATCCCACCAATTACGAAACCGACCAGGATTTTGATCAAATCTTAAGGGTAAAGACGAACATAACGACCTCCAAATAGTAATCAGGACAACCTTTTGGCTGCCCTGCAGATAGTAATCAAATCAGTGATTTTATATCACACCCAGTTTCTTCCCCACCATCGCGAACGCCTCCAGCCCCTTATCCAGATCATCTTTGGCATGTGCGGCGGAGATCATCACCCGGATCCTGGCCTTGCCCTGCGGAACTGTCGGGTAGCCGAGTGCCATTGCAAATACCCCTGCCTCGAACAACTCCCGGCTGAACTGCTGGGCCAGCGAAGCTTCACCAAGCATGACCGGGGTAATTGGCGTGGTACTAACACCCATATCGTAGCCGAGTCGCTTCATTTCATCCTTGAAATACTTGGCATTGTCCCATAACCGGTCAACCAGCTCGGTTGAGGCCTCAAGGATATCAATGGCGGCGATGCAGGCCGCCGCGTCTGGGGGGGTGACAGCAGACGAGAACAAGAATGGACGGGCACGCTGGCGCAGCCAATCGATGATAATCACCTTCCCGGCCGCCACCCCCCCAATCACACCAAAGGCTTTCGACATTGTACCGATCTCCACATCAACCTTGCCGTGCAAGCCAAAGTGATCCACTATCCCACGCCCGCCCTTTCCAAGCACACCCTCGCCGTGGGCGTCGTCCACCATCAGCAGGATGTCGTACTTCTTGCCGACTTCGTAGATCTTGTCAAGCGGAGCCACGTCGCCGTCCATACTGAAGACACCATCGGTGATGATCATTGCGCGCCGGAACTGCGCCAGGTTCTCCTTGATTACAGCTTCCAATGAGTCCACATCACAATGGTTATAGGGAATGATCTTCCCGCCCGACAGACGGCAGCCATCAATAATACTGGCATGGTTCAAGCGATCGGAGAATATGACGTCCTCCTTGCCCACCAATGCCGGGATGGTCGCCAGGTTGGCAGTGAATCCGCTCTGGAAGGTAATCGCCGCTTCAACACCCTTGAATGTAGCCATGCGCCTTTCCAATTCGAGATGCAGGGTCATGGTCCCGGCAATTGTACGCACCGCTGCCGGGCCGACTCCCATCTCGTCCAGGGACTTTTTAGCCGCTCTAACCAATTTCGGGTGGTTGGCCAAACCCAGGTAGTTGTTCGAGCAGAAGTTGAGCACTCTCAAACCGTCCACTAAGAGCCAGGCACCCTGAGGAGAGCCGATGGTGCGGATTCGGTTGTACAGGCCCTGCTCTTTCAGGGTTTCGAGTTCCTGCATAATCCAGTCGGTATTGGAAGACATAGTTTCTCCTTGTGGAATTGTCAAACTGATTCTAGCCATTCTGATCAAAAGGTTGTCACATTTTAGTAGTGCAAACCGCCAAAGTTTTCTCCTTTGTGCTTTCCTCGCCCGAGTTTTGAGGAGCCTGGATCAGGTTGTCAGCCAACAACCCCAACTCTGCCAGCGAGGCCAGCACTTTGGATTGCGCCCCCGGCTTGACGATGGCCGATAACTGGCCAAGTCTTTCGCCCAGAAAACGTCCCGCTTTCGATTTGAGCAACTCTTCCAGGACCTCGGGCCGGCTGACCCTTAATACGGTCTGGACTTCCACCCTCGCCTCCGTCCCGTTCAGCTCCCAGCGTTTGAGCGCCCTGCTTAATGCCGGCGGGATTTCCGTGGGGGCATTTTTCGCAAGCAGGCTTAGTAGTTGTTTGACTTTCAGCCCTTGTTCGGTGGCCTTTTTCAAAGAAGCAGATGTAACGCTGTACCGGTACTCGTCCGGCTGTTCTTCATCCCATTCGCAGAAGCGGGCGATCTGGTACCTGGTTGCGCGCGCTAATAATCTCGGGATGATGATTTTTCCCTGGGAGGAAACATGAATCTTGCTCATTTCCTTGGGATTCGAATCCCGGGCGTCTGAGGTTTGATGTTCATCTTTCGATAGCATGCGGAAGGCGCTAACACTTTCGATGCCAGCTGGAGTTGCCAGTCCCACTTGCCCCAACCAGTAGAGCGGACCAGTAATTAGGTAGCGAATGAGCGCGCCTTCTACTTCATCCCAGGCACCAAACCCGCGCAGGAACACACCATCTGCGAGGCGCTTGATAAACCAGGAATCATAATCCCCGGCCGGGCGCTGGAAATCGGGGTATTTCTCTTTTATGGCACGGATAAATGCCGGAAGGCTCCACCAGTTGTTTTTGGGGATCGTTTCCAGCAGGGTGAGCAGGAATTCTCGCGTTACCAGCGGTTGGTTTCCCCATTCACCTTCACAAACAAGGCCAGGTATCTGGAGAAGTTCGTTGAAGGTCTCGCTCTCCAGCCAGGCATTTACCAGTTTATTCAGCGCTTCCTTGCGTGGGGCTTCCAGAAAAAGGCGCACCGGCTCGATTTGCGGGACCCCTCCTCCAGCCCATCCCGCGCCCGGAGATGGACAAATAATTTCTGACGCTGACAGGAATTCCGTTACCAAACTGACAGGGATGCGCGTCTCCGGGGGCGGGAGTCCCATCCGGAGGGCAGCCAGGAGGGTGGTCGCGTCGTCGAGGAGGCGATCAGATACTGGGAGCGGATGTTCGTGTTCCTTCGGAGATGCCAAGCGGCCGAGAGGCTCATTTTTCACTACAGATGGTTTAGAGTCCACAGATTCCATATTCACATTGCCTCTGTTCTCTCCGTAGTGAATTAAGAGAAGCAAATCATCCGGGATGTATGCGAATTCCTGTGCGCCGGATGACATGTCAAAAAATGCCCGTGCCAGCAAAGCCCGGTAGAAGAGCATTTCCGCGGCTGTGACAGGGTGCAGGTAAATTTGTTCCCGATCTCGCCGGCCAGGGCCGGCTTGGCGGATTTCGCCAAACCGACGGGCAAAGGCCGCCCAGGGCAGTTTACCGTCGGCTTGAACCAGCGCTTCAAGCGCGGACCGGGCATCGGCGGGGAGCGAATCAACAATCTCGGTGATAAGTTTCGGGTCGTGCAGAGCTGCGGACAGTTCTTTCATTACTGTGTCTGTGTCAATCGCGGCCAGATCAATTCCCCACAATCGGGCAACGATACGCAGATGGCCAATGTCGCGGCCCTGGAAACTTTGGATGATGTTAGGCATGATAAATAAAAAAACGAGAAACGAGTTTTCTGCTATTGTACTCATTTCTCGTCCCTCGTAGCATGTTATTTACCCCCTTACCACTTGAATGGCTGCGGGAACCACTTCGAGCGAAAGCCTTCGAATGTCCGTGCCGAAGCTGGTGTAGATTTCCCCATCAGCATGGATGAAGAGGGCGCGGTCTGAGCTCAGGGTCATCTTGTGGAAAGTGCCCGTGCGCACCTGTTTGAAACGCCCATGCGTGCCTTTCATCACTTCGGGCACCAGGCGGAACATCATCAGACGCGATACTTTGCGAATCGTCGCATATTCGAGCAAACCATCATCCATAATGGCCTGCGGCGCGACCAAGAAGCCCCCGCCCTCGCGCGGCCCATTGCATAGAGTCAGCATGAGAGTGGGTAAGTCCCAGGTTTCAGTATCGGTTTCGACATGCAGTTGCGACGGGCTGAAGTTCAGAATGATCGTCTGGATGACAGCGGTTAGGTACATCAGGAAGCCGCGCACCACTGGCAATTTGTGCGAACGGATGGTGACGACTGCATCGAAGCCAATCCCCAGAGTATTGTCAAAGTATTCCTTTCGGCCGGTTTCATCGGATAGCAACCCCAGGTCGACAGGCTTGGGATCTCCCCGCAAGGCAAGGACCAGGGCGACATCCGGTTTTGCAGGCAGACCGATGGAATGGGCGAAATCGTTGCCGGAGCCGACCGGGACAATGCCAAGAATCGGTCGCTTCTTCTCCGGGATCTGCATTAAACCGTTGACTACTTCATGCACAGTCCCATCCCCACCTATAGCAATGACAGCATCATAGCCCTGTTCCCCTGCCTGATGGGCCAGTTCTGTGGCATGCGTTGGGTAGACGGTGCCGCTCCAGTCAGCGTGCGCGTAATCAGCGATGATCGGACGGAGGTCGTTGGCAATCTGCCAGGCCTGGCCCATATCGGCTTTTGAGTTGAATATTAGTTTTACTTTTCGAGGCATGTCGATTCTCCAAGGTATCATGCAATATACAATTCCAAGAAAACAAAACAGGGGGTATTCAGCGGCCTTCAGGAATTTGATTAATATATATTAAAAAATATGAGCCTCGAAGTGTAAGAATTGTTCAAGCCTCTCAAGACAATTATTATTGGTCCAGAAAAATAGCTGGAAGGATCGCCCGTTTGAATACGGTCTTTCTACTCCTCAATAAATTGAAAATTGCGAAATTATTTTGATTCTCGAATTGAGATTTCCTTCGCGTCCAAAAATCTTGGATCGCGCGCTTCGCTGCTGCATGGTACGTTCCAAAAATCCAATGGATCAAAATATTGCGATAGTGAGCTGATTTCAGGAGCCCTGTGGCAGGAGCACCCCTGTCCCTTGCCGGCCCTGGATGAATTCGCCGCGCCGGTGGCGCTTGGCGCTGTATAGTGCCTCATCTGCAGCGCGCAACAATCCAGCCGATTCCCTGGCATGCTGAGGGTAGACTGCTACTCCACCTGTCACACCCAGGGTGAATTTCTCACCGCCTGGCATTTCAAAAAAAAGCTGACGCAATTCCTGCTGGATCTTGTTTGTAACAATCAGGATCTGCGGCCAGTCTGTTTCGGGCAATATTATCGTCATCTCGTCGCCGCCATAGCGCGCCAGAAAATCGGTGGCGCGCAAGGCTTTTTGGAACGACCGTGAGATAGCGCAAAGGACTTCATCGCCGCCTTCATGTCCGAGCATGTCGTTTATGTTCTTAAAACCATCCAAATCCATCATGACAACTGAAAAAGGAATGCCCGACCTTTTGGAACGCTTGATTTCTTCATCAAGATGCTCGTCCAGCGCGCGCCGGTTTGGCAGACCAGTCAAAGAATCACTGCGTGCCTGAAGGGCAACTGCTTCATGCAAACGGGCATTGATTATTGCGATGGCTGCTTGGTCGGCCAGAAGGGTTAGCAGGCGGATTTCGGCCTGGTTGAATTCCCCTGCACATGTACGCCCCAGGTTCATAACGCCGACGACGTGACTGCCCATTTTCAATGGAATACCGATGATCGAACCGAGCCAGGTTTTTGGTAAATCCTTGTAGAGGGGATGATTCGTCATATCTTCAACGACAATAATCTTATTCTCGCTAGCCACCGCAGCGGCTAGCCCACCCGGGCGCGGCTGAGTGTTATGAACATTCTTTTTTCCATCATTTTTCAAAGAGGCTCCAAAAACCAGTTTCTCATCCTGGACCAAATAGATATGTGCATCCAGGGCGTCTTTGACCAATTGCATGGCTTCTTTAACCACGCCATCCAAGACAGCCTGGAGATCCAGGCTCGAGGTCAAATTCAGGGTAATCCGCTTCAGCGCGTCCAATTCCGCCGCCTGGCGCTGAATCAGCATCAGTAGATTCCCCTTATCAGCCAGCACATCTACAAGTTGCATGGAAAATGCACCATCCTGTAATTGCGTATCATCCATAATGGTCATCAAAAGATTCAACAATTCAAGCAAACGTTCCTGTGCATCAATTGGGACACCTTTCAGTTCCAGGCGTTGGCGGGCTTCGCGTAATATTCCGGTATGTGTCTTCATTCAAAACCTTCCCTTCGCCCATAATGAATCCCAAATAATAATTTCTAGCCTAATTATACATTTTTCTTATCACCATGCAAGTTATTCGCCCTCGCAATATCAACCTTTGCCAGATTAATTAACTGAAAATATCGGTGACAATCTGTTGTGATATAATTACACAACTTGGAGAAAATTACTTCTCATTGGGGATTGCGACAACCCCGGAGCATACTTGGGAACCTGCATAGGGGGAAAATTCATTACGAGGGCAGGTTCCGGCTTCCTTTCAAAGGGAATGTGTTGCAGGAACCCCAGAGAGCCAAATTTGCCATCGCTTCTCGAATGAAAAAGGGATCCTATCCAAACCATTCTGAATATCCTGTTACAATTCGACACCAACTGGTATAGCGGGCTAGTTGACATTTCCAAATAAACTCTGTACACTTAGAGAAAATATCGATAATCAGGATATATTCAGGAGGAACCATGGTTGCTCAATTCCAGTTCGTTATGCGCTCCGGACCTAGTGCCGGAAAGATTTATCCGCTTGAAGCGCCCGAAATAATAATCGGACGTGACGCGAGCAACAGTGTCGCCATCAATGATGGCGAAATCTCGCGCAAACACGCTAAACTGAGCCTACATGGCTCCGCATACGTGATTCAGGACCTTGGCTCGACCAATGGCTCATTCGTCAACGGACAACGCATCACCGGCACGCAGGTGCTGAATCCAGGCGATATTGTCTCATTTGGCGAAAATATCGTATTGCTATACGAGGCGGCACTCGATCCGAATGCGACTGTCATCTCGACGGCCCAGTCACCTAAGACAATCGCACCCGTCCGCAGACCGGCACCGGCTCCAGCCCAAGCCCCTGCTGCAGCCCCGGTTTACTCCGGCCAGGTGCCGGCTGGGCCGGTTCCAATGGCAGCTGCCCCCGCCAAGAAAGGCGGTAGCAAGGCGGTGATCATAATCATCGTATTAATCGTTTTATGCCTGATCCTGGCCTGCATCGCGGCCTTCTTCTGGGTAGATGCTGACAAGAGCGGCGCCCGCTGGTGCATGTTCCCCTTTAGCATTATCGGCAACATGCTCGGCGCGGTCTGCCCGTAAGGATCACCCGTTTGCCAATTTTGTTTTCAACCATTTGGGCGGCAGTTTACACTGCCGCCCAAATTTTCAATGGGTAATCACATTCAGAATCCAGTTTGCCAAAATAAGTGGACGTTCTGCGCTTTTGTAGTCCCCACTAAATAATTCCCTTTGAGAGCCAATGAGCAGGGATTCAAGCAGCTGGTTATCCCATCCCCCGGGATGGCGCAGGAAATCCGCTACAATGCCGCGTTGACGCATGACCGAACTGTCGGGCAACCAGGCGGTTAGGAAGTAAGCGGATGGGTCGAGAACTTCTTGATAGCGGCGGACGGTATTAAAGAAGGTGATGGTTAGTAGCAAGTCGGTGCGCACATCCTCAGTTACATATTTGGATTGCAGGGAAGCCAGGAAAGCAGTTTCCAATTCAGCGAAAGAGATGCCAAATTCTTCCCGAAAGGCAGTGTCCATCACGGTAGAATCTGTCTTGTTTTCAGGTGCAGGGATGGTCCGGTAGAACTCATTGAATGCTCCCCAGCCATAGGTTTCTACCAGATACTGGACCAACGCCCCGGCTTCCAGATAGCCGATGTCGTGCTGTTGTTTGTAGAAGTTGTCAGCAATGGTGGAGAGGGGAATGTACCAGCCCAGGTTGAGCAAAGCCGCGGCGCGTGGTTCGAGCAGCTCGGGTTTGAAGTGTCCTCCGGTCAGATATACTGCCAGCCCTTCCTGGAGCATAATCGGGAGATAACCGCCGCCCAGCAATCCGTCGTAGTAATGGACAAATTCATGGTGGAACAAGATGGACATATCGTTGCCGATGTAATTATCGTCCAGGTAAGAAATGTATATGCTATTCCTCGTGAAACCTCCATGACCGACGAGGCGCGACATAATAATGATGTCCATGCGTTCATTTAGGCTGAAACCAATTTGAGTAGATACGGCCGCTGACTGTTCGTCGGCTTCCTGGCTGAGAGTGGCAATTTCGCGTTCGGCTGCAGTCCCGGTGATGTAGAATAGACTGCAGCAAACTGTGACGGTTGAAACCCAGTGCGCGTTGGGTTCCGGGGACGGGACCAGGCTGGCCGGGTGGAGAGAGAAGGTTTCAGTCCAGGTGATGTTTTCGGGGAGACGGGTGAAAGTCAGGTTGTGGCTGCCAGGTTTCAGGTCGTCGGTGTTCCACACCCACCACAGTGTGGCCTGGTTGCGTCCGCCAATTCCGTAGGGAGCGAATCGAGCACTACCGAGTACATGACCGGCAAATGTCACTTCAATGCTGCCGGTCTCGTCGCCTTTTGAGGCGGGCATCAAGACCTCGAAACTTACCTGGTCGCCGACGTAGAGGGGCCCATCGGGGTGGGGAATGATGGTGATCTGTTCGACGAGACTGACTGGCACGCAAGAGGGTAGCAGGATAAATGCAAGGAGGATAAGTTTGAAGGAGCGCATGGAGACAATTATACGCGCACATAGGTTGTTATTTCCTTGTCTTGACGATAGAATATAACCAAGGAGATTTATTATGGAAAAGACTCACCCTCCCGCCTCGCCGCGCTGGGGCGCGATTTCCAAACTCGTAGTTACATTGACGTTGGTGGTGGTTCTGGGCGCTTTGCTGGTCCGCTTTAAATTTGTCATCGGCCCTGTGCTGATGGCACTCATCCTGGCATATCTCTTGTTGCCAATGGCTTCGTTGATGAGCAAGAAAACGCCTTTCTCATGGGTGGTGGCGGTCAATCTCATATATATGGTATTTATTCTCATCCTGCTGGCTTTGCTGACCTGGGGCGGTGTAGGCCTGATCGGGCAGGTACAGAACTTGATCACCGCCATTCAGAATTACGCTAATCTTTTACCGGTGTTTATTGAAAGCCTCTCCCACAATGTTTATGTACTTGGCCCGTTCAGATTCAACTTCTCAACAATTGACTGGCATACCATCGGTCAACAGATCATTTCTTACGTCGAGCCAGCCCTGGGAAAAGTTGGCGGCGTGGTCGGGACCCTAGCAAGCAGCGCAGCCTCCATACTGGGCTGGACAGCGTTCGTAGTTGTTGTCTCGTACTTCTTCCTGCTGGAGAGTGGCGGTTTTCGTACTCGCATTATTCAGGTGGATATCCCTGGTTATGCCGAAGATATCCGTCGCCTGAGTCAAAAACTACGGCAGATCTGGAACGCTTTTTTACGCGGGCAGATCATTATTTTCTGCTCCAAAGTGATCGTTTACACAGTTTTTATGAGCATCCTAGGAGTCCACTACGCCATCGGGGTGGCGCTCATTGCCGGGTTTGCCAGTTTCCTGCCATACATCGGTCCGGCCATCAACTGGATCGTGCTCGGCCTGGTCACTTTTTTCCAAGGCAACAATCCTTTCGGGCTTTCGCCAGTGGCATATACTGTCGTTGTCATTATTATTGCACTGGTCATTGACCAGGCTTTCGATAACCTGGTAGCCCCGCGCATAATGGCCAATACACTCAAAGTCCATCCAGCCTTTGTTCTGATTGCTGCCATCATCGCTGCCAACCTCATTGGCATCCTGGGAATCATCATCGCTGCGCCCCTGCTGGCGACCTTGCAACTCGTTGGCAGGTATACAACGCGCAAGCTGCTGGATTTGGACCCATGGGCGCCTGAAGAAGATATCCTCCCGCCACCGCAAGCGCCAAGATGGCTCCTGAAAATTCGCGCGTGTTGGTGGAAGCACCAACGAAAAGAATCGGAACCTGCAAAAATCGATCCACCAAGTTTCAATACTACCAAAAAAGCCAAGTGATTTCGTTTATTGACGTGTTTTTATAGTCAAGAAGTCCGTATAATGAGAGTATCTAAAAGGAGTTTCATATGCCCAAGACTGCGCCCGAACCAAAAACCGAAACCCTAGCCGAGACTGAAAGCTTTCTGGCTTGGAAAGCCGATGAACCCGACGGTGAAACCACATATCACTTGGAACTTAACAACGTCACCCTGCACTTTTTCAAAGAAGAGTGGGATGAATTTCTTGCTTTGATCCAAAGCCTTAAATAAACCCATGAAACGCTCCAATGCCATTACCGACATTCCAGGGATTGAAGTCGGCCAGGCCCAGGATTACGAAGCCCTCACCGGCTGCACAGTTATTCTCTGCCGCAAGGGAGCGGTCGGCGGTGTGGACGTACGCGGCAGCGCCCCTGGCACTCGTGAGACCGACTTGCTGAATCCCATTAACCTGGTGGACAAAGTCCACGCGGTAGTGCTTGCGGGCGGATCGGCCTTTGGGCTTGACGCGGCTTCAGGTGTAATGAAATATCTTGCCGAACTAAAAATTGGATACGGAATGGGCGCCACGCGCATCCCGATTGTCACGGCAGCCATCCTCTTTGACCTTGCCCTGAGCAAATCGACCCGTCACCCGGACCCGGAAATGGGTTACGCCGCAGTTTCCGCCGCGCGCGCCGGACCGGTGGCCGAAGGAAACGTGGGCGCGGGGACCGGGGCTACGCTTGGAAAAATCTTCGGCATGGCCGGGGCGATGAAATCCGGCCTCGGCACAGCCAGTATCGGAATCGGCGGCGGCGTGGTAATCGGCGCGCTCGTGGCGGTCAATGCCTTCGGAGATGTGGTGGATCCAGGAACAGGCCAAATCATAGCCGGGGCGCGACCTGCCAAACTAGGCTTGGTGAATTTTGGTGGTTCAGGTCAATTCGCTGATACGCAAAAGGTGATGCAAACCTTCGCCGGTAGGACTATTTTAAGTCTTGCCACCAGCGGTAACACCGTCATCGGAGTGGTTGCAACTAACGCCAAGTTTGATAAGGCACAGGCCACCAAAATGGCGCAGATGGCGCACGACGGATTGGCGCGCACGATCCGCCCGGCACACACCATGCTGGACGGTGACACGATTTTCGCTCTCGCCACCGGTCACAAGAAAGCCGACGTGAGCACCGTGGGGGCGTATGCCGCAGAAGTATTGGCACGGGCGATCGTGAGAGCGGTTCAGGCGGCAAAACCTGCGGGAGGGTTGCCGGCTTTTGGGGGACAATCCCCAATTTAATAAACCCAATATTCAAGTCGTTGCAAAAAGAGCTCGAAATAGTAGATTTGGCTCGGGGTGATTACCCAAAAGACCGCCATAATTGGGGGTATGGTTGGGAAGTGGAAACAATCCTCAATCTAATACACGAAAAGCCTGCAACCAACCAGAAATCGAATTTGACAATTTTGCCGCGCTGATGACGAGGCGTCATTTTCTTGTTGACTAATCCCCTGTTCTCGTCTAAACTTCCCTCATCATTGACCGCGTTGTATCCTGAACCATCAGCAGCTGGCAGAGGGCGACCAGAAAATAATCCATTTTCCTTTGGGTGTTCTATGCGCGGACTAGTCAAGAAAAATCATTTTTTTCGTATGGGGTCAGTTTTTCAATCCCGCTTGTCATACCTGTATCCAGTAATTATTGCATTGTTGAGCATTGCAGGGGCTTGGATCGTCTCTTACAGCACAAGCCTCGGCCCCTGGGGTGGCTCCGATTCGTACGAGTACCTGGTCTCAACCCGTTCCATGTTGCGCGGGATAGGAATCGGATATTATTCCGTTACTGGTGTTTTCCACTGGATCAGTCTCCACCCGCCTTTCTACCCTATCGTCCTCGGGACCATCAGCCTCTTCGGAATAGACCTGGTAAATGCAGCCCGTTGGCTGGATATCATCCTGTTTGCACTGACCATCGGCACAACCGGTATAATTTTGTTCCATTTTTGCAATTCAACCTTTTATTCCATATTGGCCTGTTTATTGGTGTTAGCCTTTTCCCCCATGCTAAAAATATATACTTCGGTGATGTCAGAGCCTCTATTTTTTTTTCTGTGCGTTCTGCATGTCCTGTTCCTGCTTATTTACCTTCGAACACCCCAGATCAAATGGCTTTTGGTGTCGGCACTCACTGCCGGTCTGGCTGCCCTTACAAGGTACATCGGCATTTCCCTTATTGGAGCAGCGGTTGTGAGCCTGTTGATGTTTTCCAAGGGAACAGGATCAGGTCGAATTAAGAAATCCGTCATGTTCCTGGCTGTGGCGAGTTTGCCATTATTGCTTTGGAGTGGATGGCTGTACTTCGGACCGGAACATTCCCTGGCCGGGCGTTCTGCCAGCCTGGAACTGAGTGGTCTCCTCCGCCGTTTACAACCATTCCGTTTGGCGGTGGTGGATACGATATGGGGATGGTTGCCATTTCAGGATAAAATCTCAGAAGCCCGCTACCGTGTACGGTTGGCCTTCCTGTCGCTGATTGTCATTGGTACGTCCGTAATAACCATCATCGCCTATAAGCGATTTCTCCGTGATAAATTTGCAAAAGCGGTGAGCAATAACCTGCACGTGTTTGGAACTTTTGGCCTATTCTCGCTTGCTTATCTCGCTTTCCTGGCATTTTCAACAGCCTTTTCGAATCTGCCTCCCGATATTAATGATCGCATGTTGCTACCTGTCTACATCAGTGTGGTAGTCGCATTGTTCGCCGCTTTCAGCCTGTGGGGGAAGGTCTGGCTTACAGGTTTCCGGCAAGTGTTCAAAATCATCCCATGGTTTTTGGTAGCGGCATGCGTTCTCCAATATCAGTCACAAAGCCTCAGCTATATAAGCAAGCAACACAATATCAAAGGCATGCATTATTGGGAACATACCGAGATTGTCGCCGCAGTCCAAGCCCTGCCGCTAAACATTCCAATAATTTCCACCCGGCCTAATATTCTCCTGCTTTGGGCTGATCGTCCGGCTTACTTAATAAAAATGAATTTTTCTTCGGAATTCTTATCCCAGACCGGCCCGTTTGGCACAGATCCCCATGATCCGCTCCAAGTGTTATTCCAGCAACAAGGCGCAGCCTTGGTGGATTTTAATGACCTTTCGCCTCAATTCCTCCAGAAATACGGTGGGGAGTACGTTGAGCGCTTGGACCTGCTTATTAAGGGATTGGTTGTATACCAACAGTTCCCCGATGGGGTCATTTATTTTTACCCGGGCAGGTGATCCAATTTCGGGTCGATTAGACAGGCCATAGCTAAAACCGTTGGTTTGTCCATTGCAGTGGTGTACTTCCCCCAAAGGCATTTGGTTTTATTGTCGTTTTCTTGATGACGAATCCCCCATTCGACAACTGAATATGTGTGGTAGATAGCCAGGAGGGTCATATGGGTCGTCCAATGGTGTGGTGATAATGGAAATTGTTCGTTCATTTTGTCTCCCGGGTATTTACTGCCGTGCTATACTAATAAAACAAAATCATCATTTATATTCGCCGACTGACCGCCTGATGCCTATATTAATTTCGGTGATTCGGCCTGCACGGCTCAAATGGAGCTGAGCCACTAAACGACAGTTGAGAACCTAGTTACTTGAATGTACCTGGGAAGGGCGTCGCGGAAGGGACCCTCGGAGCGACCGAGATCTCGACCGGTCATAGCGGGAGGCGGCACGATGCAAGTGACCTTCATTAAACCGACACTTGGTTGCCTGGATAATGGTGAACGTTTCGTCGACGAGGCTCGTATGGAGCCCCTGTCCCTCGGTATTCTGGCAGGATTGACTCCGCCAGGTGTGGATTGCCAGTTGCTCGATGACCGCATCGATGAGATAGACTACGATGAGCCTACCGACCTGGTCGCAATCAACGTCGAATCGTTCACCGCACGCCGCGCCTACGAGATCGCCGCCGAGTACCGGGCACGCCGGGTGCCGGTGGTGATGGGTGGGATGCACGCGACGCTCATCCCTGACGAAGTGGCTGAGCACGCGGACTCCGTTTATACGGGTGACGGCGAAGCACTTTGGTCGCAGGTGGTGGCCGACGCACACGAGGGACGGCTGCGGCCGCGCTACGATGGTGTGCTCGGGATCCCCCAGCCAGGTGTGATGCCCCGCCGGGATCTATACGCCGGTAAGAGATACCTGCCCGTGAGCCTGATCCAGTTTAGCCGCGGCTGCCGCTACCATTGCGAATACTGTGCGGTCTGCGAATACTTTAACAGCTGCGAGCACACACGGCCAGTTGCCGAGGTGGTGGCTGAGATCGCCATGCAGCCGCGTCGGGATCTCTTCTTCGTCGACGATAACTTCGTCGCCAATCCCGAGGCGGCCAAGGGCCTCCTGCATGCGCTGATTCCTCTCAAGGTTCGTTGGGTCTCCCAGGTCAGTGTTGACCATACCCGTGACCCGGAGTTGATGCGCCTGTTCGTTGAGAGCGGCTGTCTCGGCAACGTTATCGGTTTCGAGAGTCTGAATCTTAAGAACCTGCAGCAGATGCGCAAAGCCCCGAATCTCGCTGCGTTCGACGGATACTCTGAAGCGGTCGCGACGCTGCGTGAAAATCACTTGCAGACATGGGCGGCCTTCGTGCTTGGATACGACTACGACACCGTCGAGTCGATCCTCGCAAATTGTGAGTGGGGGATCTCCAATCGTTTTACATTCGCTGCCTTCAACGTGTTGATGCCCTATCCATCAACACCATTCTACAAGCGTCTGCAGGCCGAAGGGCGACTCCTGTATGACGGGCGCTGGTGGCTCCACCCGGATTACCGGTTCAACCATGCGGCTTTCCGTCCGGCGCGGATGACTGCCGATGAGCTGACCGAGGCAGCCTGGGCATGCCGCCGACAATGGAGCAGTCGCACCTCGATCGCCAAGCGCGCGTTGGACCTGAGCACCAATCTCGCCACTCCATTCCGATTTGCCACCTACGTTGCCTACAACCCACTTTTCCGTCGTGAGGCGTTCAAGCGGCAGGGTATGCGCCTGGGAACCCGATGAGCAGCGATACCAGCTTCGACCTTCTGTGGGCAGCGCCCGAGGATGAGCCCGATATCCGTGCCCTGGTGGGTTCAATTCCGATGCCAGGCGCCGCGGCCATGCGGTTCGCTCGTGAGCCGGATTATTTCCTCGGCGCCACCATCATGGGCGACCTGTGCGATGTGCTGGTTGCCCGGCATCGGCTCGATGGGCGGCTGGCCGGGATCGCTTGCCGAGCGGAGCGCCGGGCTTATCTGAATGGACGGGAGGCAGCGCTCGGTTACATTGGCCAGATCCGGGTGGCCCCGGATTTTCGCGGACATTGGCTCGTTCATCGCGGAGCGAAGGTGTTTCAGGAGGCGAGCCCTCCGGGTCTGCTATACATGGGTGTTATTGCCGGTGAGAATCACCGCGCCCGAGAATTACTGGTGGGCACCCGGCTGCCCGGAGGGTTGCATGCTATGCGCGTATGTGGGCTGACGACCTGCGCGATCCTTTTAAGACCACTACGGGCACTGCGCGTGTCAGGAATCGATGTGCAGTCAGGCTCCCCTGAATCACTCGGGGAGATTGTCGAGTTCCTGCGAACCCAGGGCCCCCGCCGACAATTCTTCCCCGTCTACACACTCGAAGACTTCACCGGAGGAGAGAAGCTGCGCGGGCTCAGGCCACAGGATATCATGGTTGCTCGCCGTGGCAGAGCCGTGGTGGGCGTGATGGCTGCCTGGGACCAGGCAGCGTACAAGCAGGATGTCGTTGATGCTTACGGGCCGACTCTGCGACGCTTGCTCCCCGCCTACAACCTCGCCGCGCGGCTGCTCGGAGCGCGAAAGCTCACCCCACCAGGTCAGGCGATACCGCTCGCGTTTGCCTCGTGCATCTGCATCTCTGACGACGATCCTGCAGTGATGAGCGCGCTTCTCTCCGCCGGCATGCAGAGTGCGCACCAGCGCGGAAAGGCGTTCCTCATGCTTGGGCTGACGGACGATGATCCGTTACTCGACGTCGCCCGCAGGCATCTCCATGTAACCTACCACAGCGACCTGTTCGCGGTCTCCTGGTACTACGAGACGATTACGCAGCTGGACAGGCGGGTCCCCTACATCGAGATCGCGACACTATGAATAACCAAAACTCGCGGGTGAAAGGAAAGAAAAATTGAAGGATCATCCACTTAATCAATGGGAAGCGACCTCGCTGATGGTCGGCGCTGGCGTTGGCGCGGGTATTATGGCCGTGCCTTTCCTTGCCGAGAGCGTAGGGCTTGTCGGTCTTGCGGTTATCCTACCGCTGGCATGGGCAGCCAGTTCCCTGATCCACCTGATGCTCGCCGAGGTGTTGTTCCGCACCGGGTGCGACCTCCAGATCGTAGAACTGATGAAGCTATACGTACTGCGCGGTCGCATCGGACGTTGGATCCTGTGGATAATCTTCGCATTTTTGAGCATCGCCTTCCTGGCCAACCTTGCCGCGTATGTCTCCGGCGCGGGAGAGATCGTAGCCTACCTGACGGGGATCAACCGACATCTGGCTGAACTCATCGTCTACATGATCTCAGCCAGCGTAGTCTTCTTCGGCCTCAGAGCGGTCGGCTTCGCCGAGCGATTCGGGGCTCTTGTGCTCGTTGGCCTTGTGGTCGCAATTGGGGTCGGTGCAATTCCACTTCCATTTCATGCGCCGCTTGGCCCGTCGGGTTCGGCGACGGAGTGGCTGGCGCTCTATGGGATGGTCATGTATGCGCTATGGACCTTCTACAGCGTGCCCCAGGTGGTGAAGGGTCTCGGCCCCGACCGTCGCGGCGCGGTCCGCGCAATCCTTGTTGGACTCGGAATCAACGGGGTGCTCACCGCGGTTGTTGCCCTGGTGGCTCTTGGGATATCGAACGAGGTGACCGAGGTCGCAATCATTGGCATCACCGAACGTATGGGGTCCTGGGCGGGTCTTAGCGGTTCGCTCTTCATCGTGGTCGCCCTAGTTACGAGTTACTGGTCGGTGTCACTCGCTCTCGCAGACATACTTCGAGAAAGAACCGGCATCTCGGGCAGAATTGCTTGGCTTCTCGCCACGTTCCCGTCGCTTCTGATCCTGTGGGTTGGGTTGTGGCAGTTTCTCGAGTGGCTGCGCCTGGCCGCCGGCGCCACTGCGATAGTCGTGGCGCTCATCACTATCCCCATGTACCGGCAAGCGCAGCGTACAGGACCAGTCAGCGATCCCGGTTGGACACTCGGCCCCTGGGGAAGCCCTGCTATGCTCGCTCTCGCACTGCTATCGCTTGTCTTGATGGCCGTTGGGTCCCTGGTCTCGGTACACTAGCGAGAAACGACCGGGTTGCCGCGGGAGCGCGAGCTCAGCCTGGCGGGCATGTGCATTGGCGAACAATCGGATCAACCTAGCTCGCTGAATTGACCGAGAGCGAGCTGAAGGTGCTCAAACTGATCGCCAGTGGCATGACCTACAGCCAGATCGCCGAAAAGCTGGTCATCAGCAGAACACCGTCAAGTGGCATGTCAGCAACATCCTTAGCAAACTCCAAGTGGCAGACCGGACCCAGGTGGCCGTCTACGCCTGGCAGCAGAGCAGCATCCATCGCGAGCAGTGAGAATGTTAACTGCATACCGGGGTTTTCTCCATGCTTATGCCTTATACCATGTCTCTCAAAATCGAGATTAGGCTGCCCAACCCCCTCTCTAGGAAGACAGCGGCTCCACATCTCGCGAATACTGCGTTTTTCCTGAAATGCGAGATAATCAAAAAGGAGTCACGCCAGTCCCGCCACTTCCACAGCGTTTGCGCCGGACCACCGTTCGACCGTATTGAAATCCCCATCGATGTGCCGCACGTCAAGTACGAGCAACTGCAAATGAATGGTCTGGAAAACCATCCGCCGGAATTCGGGAAAGAGTCGAGCCAGCGCACGACCGGCAAGGGCATAGATTCAGTGAACCATTGAATAAACGAGTCCTCGAAGCAACAATGTTGCCTTTCCTTCGAATCTCGTCTATACTCTGTCAATGCTCGCGCGTGTCTATTCCTGTGCTGTGATCGGCCTTGACGGGGTGGTGGTCGAAGTGGAAGTGGACTACACCTCCGGCTTCCCCGGTATGACCATCGTCGGTCTACCGGACGCGGCCATCCAGGAGAGCCGCGAACGGGTCCAGGCGGCTGTGCGTAATGCCGGGGTGCCATTTCCGCGTAAGCGGCTGGTTATCAACCTGGCTCCCGCCTCGGTCCGCAAAGAGGGCCCAGCCTACGACCTGCCAATCGCCGTGGGTGTGTTGATTTTCGCCGGCATGTTGCCGCCCGACACTGCAGAAGAGACAATGATTGTGGGGGAACTCTCTTTGGATGGAACCGTCCGCCACACCCGCGGGGTGCTATCGATAGCCGCCACCGCCCGCCTGGCTGGGTTCAAGCGGATTGTTGTACCGGAAGTGGACGCCGCTGAAGCCGCCCTGATCCCCGATCTGGAAGTCATCCCCGTTTCTTCACTGGCTGTGCTCTACAATCATCTGGCGGGACGTACGCCCGTCCCACCGTATACCCGCCTCGAAGTGGTAGACGCCCCGCTATTCCCGCCGACCGATTTCGGTGAAGTAAAGGGCCAGGAACACGTCAAGCGCGCCCTCGAAGTGGCCGCCGCCGGAGGCCATAACGTACTGATGGTCGGTCCGCCCGGGTCTGGAAAGACCCTGCTGGCGCGCGCCCTGCCAGGCATCCTGCCAAAAATGTCCATTGACGAGGCGTTGGACGTGACCCGTATTTATTCCGTGGCCAACCAACTCCCACCCGAAACTCCCCTTCTACGCAACCGTCCGTTTCGCGCCCCGCACCATACCATCAGCCATGCCGGTCTTGTGGGCGGGGGAAACTGGCCTCATCCGGGGGAAATCTCGCTGGCCCATCACGGTGTTCTTTTTCTGGATGAACTCCCCGAATTCGGGATGCGTGTCCTCGAAGTGCTTCGCCAACCTCTGGAGGACAAGCTCGTGACCATCAGTCGGGCACAAGGCTCGCTGACCTTCCCGGCCAGTTTCCAACTGGTTGGCGCAATGAATCCTTGCCCGTGCGGATATTACGGCGATCCGGTAAGGCCGTGCACTTGCTCCTCAATGGTGGTGACAAAGTACCAGAAGCGCATTTCAGGTCCCCTACTGGACCGGATTGATATCCACGTGGAGGTGCCGCGCGTCGAGTATGAGAAACTATCGGCGTCTCGAATGGGAGAGTCATCACCCACAGTTCGGGAACGGGTCGAAGAGGCGCGCCAGCATCAGCGGGCACGGTTCATAGACGAGGCGCAGCCTGCTGCTCCATTGCGAATCAGTTGCAACGCGGATATGCGCCCGGCAGATGTGCGCAAATTCTGCACCCTGGACGAGACGGGTCAGGCCTTGATGAAATCAGCCATGAACCAGCTGCAACTCTCGGCGCGGGCTTATCATCGCGTGCTGAAACTTGGGCGCACTATCGCGGATCTAGCCGGCAGCGATACGATAATCGTGGTGCATCTTGCAGAGGCATTGCAGTACCGGCCACGATTGAATATCTTTTAGGTGAGCTGTGAAAGATGAAATGTATCAAGTCATACTGGGAGTGCTGGATTTATTCCTGTGGGGGGGAAGACTGATCGGGGAGGAAAACCTGCCCCGCCGCGGACCAGCAGTTTTCATCTCCAATCACCTGGATGCCACCGGCCCGATTGCAGTTACCTGTTCTCTCCCATTGCGCGTCCACCCTTGGGTGATCGCGGACATGATGGATAAAGACCTGGCGCCTACCTGGCTGCGGGCTGATTTCGTTGAACGACAATTGCATTTCAAACCTCCGCTCAGCATCTGGTTGTCGAGGGCAATCTGCAGCCTTAGCGTACCGCTCTTTTACTCCCTAGGTTGTATTCCTGTCTACCGCGGCGATTACGAGCGAATTCACGAAACCATGGATATCAGTATGGGTTTTTTGCGGAAAGGAAAGTTCGTACTGGTCTTCCCGGAGGATAACCGCTTGCAAGTTGACCCAATAACAAAGATGCAGCCATTCCAGCACAGTTTTGCCCGCTTGGGAGAAATGTACTTCGCCGAGACAGGAGAATGCCTGCAGTTCTATCCGGTGGCCGTTCACGCAACCGGACTAATGGTGATAGGAAAGCCTTTCGCTTTCAATCCCCTTAACCCTCTGGGGCTGGAACGGCGACGAATAAAGAAATTGATGGAAAATAGCGTGCGGTCGATGTATCTGCAACTGGATGGTAAGGCGGGCAATGAAATTAGAACGCTGGCGCTTGAATGAATATCCAAAGAAAATATCAACACATGACCAAAACTTTTATGTCACGCAACCTCCTTGTAATAATCATTCTATTAAGCATCTTCGGTGGGGTAATTGCGATCTTTACGACAGCCAATGGACCTTGGGGATATTCGGACCCCGTGGTTTATATTTCCACAGCTCATGGCATCTTGCATGGACAAGGGCCTGGTTATTACGAAGGTGATGCTGAATTCACTTTTATGACCATTCAACCGCCGTTTTATTCGGTGGCGCTGAGCATCGTCGGCCTGACAGGAATCAACCTTGTGTCGGCGGCGCGCTGGTTAAATATATTCGCTTTTGTCGGCTCCATTTTCATCGCCGGGTGGATATTCTTGCATTTCAGCCGCGTGCCTGCCCTGGGAGTTATCGCCAGCGCCCTTCTGTGTTCTTTTCCACACATGGTGGTCATGTTTAGTTCTGCCTATTCCGAACCTTTATTTGTATTCCTGTTTCTCCTGGGAGGGTTATGTTTGCTGTACTATCTTAAAAAAGAAAAACCGATACTGTTCGTCTTGAGTGCGATCCTGCTGGGTTTAATCCCGTTGACACGTTATGCAGGGGTTGCCATGCTTGGATCCGGAATTGTGAGTGTTCTTTTCCTGGCACCCGGAAAATCATTGGCGCGAATAAAGAACCTGGCTCTATTTGCCTTGATGGCCTGTCTGCCTACGATCCTGTGGCTTTTCTGGGTTTATTTTGTCGGCTACCACAGCCTGGGTGGACGAGGTGTCGGCGCAGATTGGGACACCCTGGCAGCTCAGTTCAAGGGGTTCCGGGGCATCTTCATGGATACGGTCTGGATGTGGGTCCCATTCCAGAGCAATGGGAACCTTCTACGCTATAGACTCCGGTTTGTACTGATGGGCGTTGGACTGTTTATTACAATAGCGCTTTCGATCCTGGCAGGACGGCGTGTCCAAAAAATAACCGAGACTTGCGATCAAAGAACGGATGCACCGATTTTCATTTATTTCGGGCTGTCGGCATTGTCCTACGTGGCCGTCCTGATCGCCACGTACTTGTTCACGATGCCAACGATCGACATTGACAACCGGATGCTTCTGCCGCTTTTCGTCGGTGCAGTGATGGGAATGCTGGGGTCATTTGCCCTGTGGCAAACGGCGTGGTTCAGAGGACGCTGGCGGTGGCTCCAGACGCTCCCCTGGCTGGTCGGGATCCTTTGTGTTTACTGGTATGTTCCCCAAACGCAGGATAAAGTGGAGCTTTTTCATCCTGGCAGCGGCCTGACTGCCTATCGCTGGGATCGTTCTCAAACCATCCTGGCGGTACGCGCCCTTCCGGCAGACATGCCGGTGATTTCCAATGATTGGGAATTACTTCTGCTCTGGACACAGCGCCCAATTTACAGCTTTTGGAACTCGTTCCCAGTTGAAGTTCCTTATCAGACCACAAGCTACGGGAAAAACAGCGCCGATATTGTGCAAACCGTGGTCTGCAGTTGGAACGCGGCGCTGGTCATTTTTAACGATTTCCCGACCCAGGTCCGGGAAAGGCTGGATGAGTCTTATCTTGCCCAGTTGCCGGTGCTTTTTGGTGGGCTGACCGTTTCCGGGAAATATTCCGACGGAACCATTTACATGTGCCAATAAGGCTTATCTGAAAAAAAGCTCCAGCCGTCGTCATCGGCAGTGCGGACGCCGCCGGAAACTGGTTATCCGGATAGATGGCAAGCGATCGCCTTATAGAAGTCTCCAATCCGGCTGCTAAACATCTTATCGCTGCCTACTGCATACTGCTCTTCTTCCCAGCTTGCCCTCATTTCTCGCCAGCCAATAAATCCAAAAAGGCTTCCACAACCTTTGGGTCGAAGTGTGTCCCGGTATGGGCGCGGATATATTCCAGCGCCTTATCAACTGTCCAAGCCTGGCGATAGGGACGATTGGAGGTCAGGGCGTCGTAGACATCCACGATGGCGAAGAGGCGTGCCACCAACGGGATCGCCTCGCCTTTCAAGCCACGCGGGTAGCCGCTGCCGTCCCATTTTTCATGATGGCACCAGGGAATGTGGATCGCCGGGGCCAGATAGGCTATCGGAGACAGCATATTATAGGCATATTGCGGATGCTGGCGCATGACACTCCACTCATGTTCATCGAGTGGGCCAGGCTTGAGCAGGATGCTATCGGGGACGGCGATCTTGCCGATGTCGTGCAAAAGGGAGCCACGCCGGGCATGTTCAATTTCCTCTTGTTTGAGACCCATGGCCTGGATCAGGCGCAGCGTCATATCTGTAACGCGCAGAGTATGTCCCTCTGTCTCTTCATCGCGCAACTCCAGCGCCTGGGACCATCCCTGAATGGTGGCATCGTAGGCGAGGGTTAATTCAAGGTTAGAACGTTGTAGATTCTCAAAGAGGTGGCCATTATCAATGGCAAGAGCGGTTTGCCCGGCCAACATCTCAGAAAAGGTGATCCATTCCTGGTCCACGGGCAGGGGAGAACGCTTAAAGATCTCGAGCACACCCTGCATCTGTCCTTTTGCGATCAAAGGGATGGCATGATAGGAAACAAAATCTTCTACCTCCAGATATTTCAACGCTGCCAGGGCGGATACAGAAATTGTATCCTCCAGCCCCGCCTCCACACCATCGGCCTGGTATAGGTCGGTAATATGGATGGCTCGACGCTGCTGCACTGACCGTCCGGCCAATCCTTCTCCCAACCGCAACTGTAACCCTTCGATGACATGGCTGCGGAAGCCGACCCCGGCGGAGTAATCGAGAGTCCTGGTGAGTTGGTTGAACAAAAGAATTACTGCTGCATCTGCATGTAAATCCGCCAAAACGTGATCAAGGACAATGCTCAAGGTGACTTTCATATCCACGCTGGCGCTGATGGCAGCGTCGATCGAATGCAGGGCAGAAAGATGGTGTAAGCGCTGCTGGGTCTCTGTAAAAAGACGCACATTTTCAATGGCTACAGCAGCGGAGGATGCAAAAGTAACCAACAAGCGCAAGTCAGATTCTGTAAATGCGGCTTTTCGTGAGGCGTTGTCAAGGGAAATAACGCCGATCATTTTCCCTTTGACGATCAATGGAGCTGCGATTCCACTCTGCACTGCATCAATCTCTTCAATCATGCCCTGATGCGGGATCCCATACTCGACTTTGGCATCATCAATTTTAATGGGGTTTCGCTCACGGGCGACGTGAACAGCATACCCTTTTTGACCTCGGAGAACCAAGCCGATTAAACGGGAATCGGAATAACCTGACATGGCATGCAGGCGGAGGACCCCATCTGGTTCTGCCAGGAGAATAGTCCCTTTTTCGGCGGCGGGGATCGCACTTCTTGCACCCGCCAGGATATCCTCAAGAAGAGGCAGCAGCTCAATGGTACTCGTCAAGGAGTCGCTCACCTGTGACAGTGATTCAAGTTCGGTCAGGTGGCTGCGGATTTCTTTAAAAAGGCGGGCATTTTCGAAGGCAACGGCCGCTTCGGATGCCAGGGTCTCCATAAAGACCTGGTCTTCCCCACTGTAGACATCGGAGGCGCGGCTCTGCACAGACACAACGCCTATCAGTCTTTCTTGTGTGAGCAACGGAACCGACAGAACCGACCGGGTCGGTTCCGATCCGTCAATAATAATGGGTTTTACTCCCCTGGATTTCTGCACATCTTTTAGCAGAAGCGGTTTTTTGCTTTTAATGACGCGCCCAGTGACGCCAGCCTCCGCAGGTAGCCTGGTATTGGGGTGGCGGATGCCCCGGTCATAAAAGTAAGGTGCATCCACCTGGTGGCCATCCTCGGTCAAGAGAGAAACTATACATACATCAACCGGCATGACTTGCAGTGCGGCATGGTGAAGAGCAACACAAAGGGCTTCAATTTCCTGGCCGGCGCGCACGATCTCAATGCCACCTTGGTGCAGGGCGGTTTTGCGTTTTTCGGCGCTGACGGCTTCCTGGTATAGGCGGGCATTTTCCAAGGCAATGGCCGATTGTGCCGCCAGGGTTTGCAGCAGGCGCTCATCTTCTGCGCTGAAGCGGTTTAACTGCTGGCTTTCCACTCCGATGGAGCCGATGGCCCGCTCCCCGATCATCATGGGGACATAAAGACCAGATCGGACCTCCGGGAAGGTGGAAAGATAGCGCTTATCCGCCCGGACATCCCCACAGCGTATCGTTTTACCATGTCGGATAACCCAGCCGCTCAATCCATGGTCGGAGAAACCGAATATCTTATTCAATTGGTCAATTTCAGCCCGGTTTTCGTCCGGTTTCAGATTGGTTTTGTTGAAAGCCACAAATTCGATGCGCTTGGTTGCAGGATTGACAAGACGGATAGCTGCAATGGGCCAATCCAGTTTATTGTATAAAATTTCGATCACCTTCTCAGCAATTATTTCTGGTTCCAACAGGACGTTGATGCTCAAACCGCTTTCATGGAGCACTTCCAGTTCGCTAACCCGGTGGCGGATCTCCTCATCCACCAGTTTGCGCTCAGTGATATCGTGCATGTTAATGACCAGGCCATGGACAGCCATTTCGCCAAGCAGGTTGGTGGCCGTGGCTTCGATCCAACGCAAGGAACCATCCACATGCTGATTGCGGAAAGAGATTTGACGGATTTCGCCTGGATGCTGGACAAGCTCAGTCAATGTGTGTGCAAGGATGCCTCTATCTTCAGTGTGGATATCCTCATACATACTTGTACCAAGGCGGTGCACGCTGTCCCGGGCAATGATCCGGGTGTAGGCCGGGCTTTCAAACAAGATCAGGCCGCGTGGATCAACCAGGACAACGGCATCGGTATTGTTCTCAATCAAGGCCCGGAAGTATTTCTCACTTTTCTGCAGGGATTCCTGGGCAGTCTTTCGCTCGCTGATATCGCGCCCCGAACCCAAAATGGCAATCGCCTGTCCCTGGGGGTCACAGATGAGAGTGAAGGTATTTTCACTCCAAAACATCGTCCCGTCTTTCTTGAAATACTCCAATTCGATCGTTCGGGAAATGTACCGGTCGGGTAGGGTGAGGTTTTCGGGGGAGAGGATCTCGGCAAACAATTGCAAAGTACGCTGGAAAGAATCTGAGGACATTTGTTGGTCAAGAGGGATCGTGTTGATATCGTCGAGAGTAAAGCCACGCAGCCGGGTCACCGATGGGCTGATGTAGGTGGTGCGCAGACTCATATCCATCAGCCAGATCGTGTCGCTCATGTTCTCGGCTAAGATGCGGTAGCGCTCTTCGCTGAGGTGGATTTTTTCTTCAGCCAGTTTTCGCTCGGTGATGTCTGTGAAGATACCCTGGTCATAAAGGGGGTGCCCGGATGAATCACAAATACTAACGGCTTCATCACGTACCCACACGATTCGGCCATCCCGCGCCAGCAGGCGGTAATCAGATCTAAACTGTTCACCGGTTTCGAGATGATGTTTATTTTCTGCTATTACACGGGTGCGATCATCAGGATGCAATAATTTAAGCCACAGGTCGGGGTCGGCCACCCATTCCTCGGAAGAATAACCGGTGAGATCCTTAATTAGAGGACCGATGAAGAGTGTGGAGGCTTTCTCATCCAAAGCGTCCCGATAGATCACACCGGGAATTCGCTCAACCAACTCCCGATAGGATTGCTGACTCTCTTTCAGCGCCTCTTCGGTCAGCTTGCGCTCGGTGATGTCATGTCCAATACCCACCAACCCGATGACTTTTCCATGGGAATCCCACAGTGGTACCTTGGAAGACAATACGGAGACCGGTCTGCCTAGAGCATCGAAACCGGGTTCTTCATAATCAATAACGGCTATTCCGGTATCAATAACCGTCTTGTCGAGAGCCCAGAAATCCTTTGCCAATTCAGGCGGATAAGTATCCAAGTCCGTCTTTCCAATGACATCTTCCATCTTCTTTCCCCCAGCCGCCTGCCAATCTGCAATGTTCGAAATGACCTTTCGGCCGTGAACATCCAATACGAAAATGCGGTCGGGCAGATTGTCAATCAGGGTCCGTAAGAGGATCCGTTCCTCCTCCACTTTATCTCCTATCAACTTGCGTTCAGTGACATCGCGCGCCATCCAAAGAATGGTGTCATTCGTCATTGGTGAAATGGACGCCTCGAACCACACGGTCTGACCGTCAATGATGAGATCATATTCGATCTGCTGGGTTTGTTTTGTATCCAGCACCTGAAACATAACATTAATAAAGGTCTCAGCCTGTTCAGAAGGGAAAACATCCCGTAAAGTTTTGCCGAGCAGTTCCTCCGGGGGTTTAACAAGGAGTTCCGGATTGGTGGGGGCGATCTTGAGGTACACCCCAAGGCGGTCGATCACAAGAACCACGTCATGCATGGAGGCGAACAGGGCACGCAGTTCTGCCTCGGAAACTGCCAGGCTCTCTTCTGCCTGTTTGCGGACGGCGGCTTCGTGAATTGCCTGCTGGTATAGACGGGTATTCTGGACGGCTATAGCAACCTGATTGGCAAAGGCGGTGACAGCCGGGTTGTCTGCTTCGGTCAGGTCGGGACCGGTAATGGCCAATATTCCGATCGTTTCATTGCGCACCTTTAACGGGGCAAAAATAGCCTGATCCAATTTTAATAGCTTCGTTATCGGTCGCCCCAGGGAATGCAGTTTCTTCGGCAGGGTATCTATGACAGCCCGGGAGGCTTCTTCGATGAAAATTGTCTCGCCCTTGACGATGGCTCGCTGGTAGAGGCTCCCTTTACGCCAGGAGAAACGGAAATCGCGTAACGAGAGACCGGTTGCTTTTTCTGCTTTTCGTACCAGATCTGCCCTATAGTTGAGGTAAGCAATGTGCAATTTTTGACCATCCTCGGAGAGTTCGAATCCAGTGGCATGACAACCCAATTGAGCGAACTCGTTCTGGATGGCAGCGTATACTTCTTCGGTTGTACTGGCAAGCTGAACGGCTTGCGCGGCCTGGTTGAGAGCCAGCAGCAAGCGGTTGGCGTGAATGGTCGATTCCTGCGAGCGCAGCAGATCTCCTTCGACCTGTTTGCGGGCGGTGACGTCGCGAAATGACCAAACCCTGCCGCAAACTTTTGCCTCTTGCATCAACGGATGTGACAGCCGCTCAAATACTCTCCCGTCCTTGAAATGCAGCGTATCGAAACTCTCTTCATCCGACTTATATAGTCTCTGAACTTTTTTGAGAAAACTTTGCGGGTCGGTCAATTGGGCAAGCACATGCTTAAGAAGGACAGTGTCATCTTGGCTGGCCATTACCACTTGAGGGATCCGCCACATTTCCACAAAGCGTTCATTGGTATAAAGCACCGAGTTTTCACTGCTGACAGCCAGAATACCATCCGCAGTGGATTGTAGAACCGCATGTAAAGATGATTCGCTTCTCCGTACAGCTTCCTCGGTCTGCTTGCGTTCGATCGCCAGGGATACCTGCATACCGACCGATGCAAGGAAATCCCGGTCTCGGTCAGAGTAACAATTTGCAGCCTCATAATTCTGGACAACGATCACACCGATGGTTTCACGGGGCGTCTTGAGCGGTGCTCCCAACCAGGAAAGACTGTTGGTACCCACGAGTTCCACTTCCCCGCGTGCAACCAGGTCATCGAACTTCGCCTGGGTCAGCAAGAGCGGTTCAGAAGTGTGGAAGACATACGAAGTGATGCTTTTCCCAAGCTTGGTGGGTGGCGTGCGCTCGTCGTACTCGTCCACTGCATAAACCTCCTCAAACAATCCGCTACGCTTATTATGGAAAACAACGAAACAATTCTCAGCGTAGATCACTTTGGAAAGCGATTTATGGATCAGTTGAAGAAGATCCTGCAGGTTCCCGGACACAGCCATCCCCTGCATGATCTCCAGCAGGGACTGGCGCTCGGCTTCCGCCCTCTTGCGCTCGGTGATATCGTGGGCATTGAGGATTATTCCTGCTATCGCCGGATGGCCAAGTAGATTGCTGCCCGTGCCCTCAAATGTACGCCAGGACCCATTTTCATGGCGTATACGAAGGTGCATGGATACAGGCGAAGAGTCTGAAGCCTGAATACACTTATGGAAAGCCTTTTTGAAAGCGGGGATATCATCGGGATGGATGAAATCCTGGAGGGCGGTTCCACCAAGGTTCTCATCGCTCGAATAACCCAATACAGGTTCGATGGACGGGCTTGCATAGCGGAGCGTTGCATCAGAGTTCAGGATGACGATAAGGTCCGTAGAATTTTCGATCATGGATCGGAAATGGGCTTCACTTTCATGCAATGCATGCCCGGCAGAATGTTTTTCCGCGGCGCGCCGGATTGAAAGCAAGAGTTGGTCCACATCGTAAGGTTTTTGGAAATAAGAGAATGCACCCAGGTTAATGGCTTCAATGGCTGATGATTGCGAGGGTTGACCGGTGAGGATGATGCACTCGGTCTTCGGGGAACGAGCCGTGATGCCACGCATAACATCCATCCCGGATTTATCCTTCAACCTGAGGTCAACCAGCACAACGGCGATGTCCTGCTGTTCGATCCGGGCAAGGGCTGCTGCGCCGGTTCCAACCGGGATGGGTTCAAACCCCTTTACCTTCAGGATGTTGCTCAGGACCGAGCGCATATTGGGATCGTCGTCCAAGAGCAGAACTTTGGTTGCCTTTGGATCCATCTCACCTTCTCCTTGCGAAGAACTGATTACTAATTATTTCCAATGCAAGCACTGGGTAATTCATGAAAATGTGGATAAAAAAAACATGCCAGGCGAGGCTAGCGAACAAGTTACATTATATACCCAAGCCCTCTTCCTAAGCGTAAACCGCATCATGGAACCAGCCGGAGGGAACCGCTTGGACCAGGCCTTGGTCTGCTGCGGAAGAGCGACGATGGAAGCCCTCCGAATATTGGTACCTGTTTCGGAATCCATACGATACGAATACTGAACCATTCCGACTGCTCTGTATTCTTCCCGGGAGGGCGCCGGGACGTTCCGCCGGGAGGGCGCCTGGACGTTCCGCCGGGAAGGCGCCGGGACGTTCCGCCGGAAAGGCGCTGGGACGTTCCGCCGGAAAGGCGCCGGGACGTTCTGCCGGGAAGGCGCCGGGACGTTCTGCCGGGAAGGCGCCGGCCGGGCAGCAATGGCTGTCAATTCTTCGGCCAGCGCTTGGCGGATGCATTCAAGCATGGTGGACTGGATGTCTTTCGGGAATTTCTAACCAGCAAAGAGCACCTATCCTCAGGCCAGGTACTCGATGAAGAGGGCCGGGGCGTTGACTTCGAGAGTTTCGGCCAGGTAGGTCAGGTGGTATGCGACCTCGCGGGCACTTTTCTCGCGGCCGGGGTGCCCGAAAGGTTTCCAGACCTGAAGCTGGCGGGCGTATTTAAATTCCACAATCCGTTCGGCAAGCTCATATTCTGACATGCGCAGTTGGCTCGACACCGGGTTTATAGAGTGTCTCAGCAGGCCATGCTCATAAGACGGCAATATTTATTTGTTGATACTCAATATTCCTGCGATCCATTTTCTGGCAGGATGATCTTGTCTGAACCGGCAGACAGAAAGGCTGACTGATAACAGAATTGATCAATCATCAACCTACGATTAATAGGTGATGTTGTATATCAATTGTACCCCTTTACGCTTCTTCTTCCCTCCGCATTCCCTTGACATTGCATAGCAGCCGTGATACTCTTGCGACCGTTATGTGCAAGGCTCGCCGGAATGGGTGGGTTTGGGCACAATAAAACTCTATGCAGGAGAAAGAAAAATGTCAGAAGAACGTCATGTTGGAACCGTCAAGTGGTTCAATGCCACCAAGGGCTTCGGCTTTATTGGCCGCGAGAATGGCGAGGATGTGTTCGTGCACTTCTCGGCGCTCCAGATGGAAGGATACAAGCGCTTGGAAGAAAACCAGAAGGTTGAGTTCTCCATCGAACAGGGACCCAAAGGACTGCAGGCCTCCAACGTTATACCCATCGAGTAAACGCATCAAATCCACTGATGCCGGGTCTCGAAAGGGACCCGGTTTTTATTTCCAAACAATATCGAAATCACTTCTAACTTGACCATTCAACTATAATAGAGTAAATTTATCGACAAATGAGTGTCCAATTGTCTTTGATCAACGAATCTCAGCGCCGCGAAGTCCTGGCTACCGGTCACGTAGTTCCAGAACGGTTACGCTGCGTACAGTGTGGGATCTGTTCCTTTAATTGTCCGCTCTCCATAGATGTGCGCCGGCATGCCTGGTTGGGAGAATCGATTGATGACTCCCACTGCCTGACCTGTGGAGAATGCGTACGGCGCTGTCCAAGGGGAGTGCTGCGCTTTGAAAGAACGGAACTGTTCAAGACGGGGGAAGAATGACCCGTTACGTAATCGTTGGAACAGGCGTGACCGGCGTGGCGGCTATCAGCACTTTACGAACCCTGGAGCGGTCGGCTGAAATCAGCATGATCGGCGATGACCCGCACGGGTTTTACTCGCGACCGGGCCTGGCCTATTACCTGAACAACGAGCTCCCGGAAAAACAGCTCACCATTTTCTCAAAGGACGACTGGAAAAAACTGAAAATTCGGTATATCAGGGGACTAGCCACCCGCCTGGATCCCCAAAAACACCAGCTGGAGGTTGGCCCGGCGAGTATCATAAAATACGACCGCCTGCTCATCGCGACCGGTTCGACAGCCGTGCTGTTGAACATCCCCGGTGCGAACCTGCTGGGTGTGGTTAAACTCGACGATTTTGAAGATTCCCGCCGAATCATCGCGTTGGCGAGGCGTGCCAGAACTGCGGTCGTGGTCGGCGGCGGTATCATCGCCGTCGAACTGGTGGAGGGCTTGCTGGCGCGGGGTCTCAAAGTACATTACTTCCTGCGCGGTGACCGTTACTGGCCCAATATACTGGATGAGACAGAATCGCGCCTGTTGGAGCATCGCCTTGCCGAAGATGGCGTTACTCTACATTTCCACACCGAGGCCGCAGAAGTCCTGGGTAAGCGCGGCAAAGTGGCTGGCATCCGCACCACAAAAGGCGAAACCATTCGCTGTCAGATGGTGGCGGTCGGGATCGGAGTGAAACCACGAATGGAACTGGCGAAGGCAGCCGGCCTGGCAACCGAACGGGGCATCCTGACGGATGAAACCCTGCAGACCAGTAACCCGGATATCTTCGCCGCCGGAGACGTTTGCGAGATGCGCGACCCGCTGAGCGGGAAGTCGTTCATAGATACCCTGTGGCATCCAGCGCGTGAAAAAGGCAAGCTGGCTGCACATAACATGACCGGCAGGAGAAGTACATATAAAAGAAAAGTGGCGGTAAACGTTCTGCGCCTGGCCGGAGTGATGACCACCATTATCGGTGCAGTGGGAAGCGGGGTTGATGATGACCTTGTAAGTGTGGCCCGCGGCTCCAGCGAAACCTGGCAGCAGTTGCCAAATACAATTTCCCTGGAAAGCGGCACGGATGTGAACCACATGCGCCTTATGATCGGTGAGCAAACACTGCTCGGTGCGATGGTGATGGGTGAACAAAAACTCTCCCTGCCTTTACAGGATATCATCTCTTCAAGGGTGGATATTACTCCCGTTCGGCATTTGCTCAAGCGCGGTGCGCCGTTGGGACAGATCGTGATGGATTTCTGGTCGACCATTAAAGTTCAAGGAGACATGCCATGACACGATATATGACCCAAAAAAGTAGAAATGGGGAAATCTGGCTTTCATTGCTAGCAGCCGTTCTGATCACTTCCATCTATGGGTTGGTCACCTTCTTTACGCGACAGATACCCCCAGCCGGGGATCTCTTTGGTCACCTGCTGGGCATTCTGGGTTTCATCCTTATGCTGCTTACCGAGGTTCTGTATTCCATTCGCAAACGCAGCCACACAGCACGCTGGGGAAGTATGGCCTCCTGGCTCCAGTTCCATATCTTCACCGGCCTGGTTGGACCTTACATGGTGTTGCTGCACAGCTCCTGGAAGTTTAACGGCCTGGCCGGGGCCACCACCCTCCTGACCGTCATCATCGTCCTAAGTGGGTTTATCGGACGCTATATCTACACGCAGATTCCGCGTTCACTGGATGGTATCGAGGTCGAAACCCCCACTTCAAAGCTCCAGGCAGCTTCGCTAGCGCGCGCCCGCCGGTTGCTGACTTTCTGGCACATCATCCACATCCCGATCGGGATGGCGCTCTTCACTGCCGCTTTTATCCATATCGGTGCGGCATTGTATTTCGCAACCTTCCTGCGATAGGTAGAAGATGAAAAAAACTCGGATGGGTTGTTTCACCACCTCCGGCATCATGGCCGCTGTTTTGACCGCCCTCATCGTGACTGGATTCGCTTTCGCATCGGGCGGTATGGTGTTCAGTCCCGGCGGCCTCAACGCACGGGCTCGAGATTCGTTGGGTGGTGTCAGCTCTCATACTGCACAGGCTACCGAACCATTGGGCGGGGTGAACTCCCATGCAGAAATCGCCGGCCAGTGCAACCTTTGTCATGCTCCATTTTGGGCAAACACAACGATGGCCGATAGGTGTGTTGCCTGTCACACTGACGTGGCCGTCCAATGGCTGGACAAGTCCACGCTGCACGGTGTTCTGCGCCAGAATAATCCCAACCTGGCCTGCCGAAACTGCCATCCCGACCATCGCGGACCAGACTCGCCGTTAATTGACCTTGGTCGAACCCGCTTCCCGCACAATACAGTTGGCTTCAGCTTGACCGGCCACCAGACCAAATCCGACGGGTCACTCTTTAGTTGCAACGATTGCCACATACAGCGATACACCAGTTTCGACCAGACCATCTGCAGCACCTGTCACACCCAGGTCGACGCAGCCTTTCTGCAGACCCACAGCCAGGATTTCGGCAGTGACTGCCGGGACTGCCACGATGGCGTGGATACTTTTGGTCATAATTTTGACCACAACAAGGCGCCTTTCCAGTTGATCGGGAAACATGCCCAGGTGCTGTGTACAAAATGCCACATCGAGGCCCGCTTGCTGGCGGACCTCAAGTCTATTCCGCAAGACTGCAATTCCTGCCATGCAGAGCAGGATGTGCACGAGGGACGCCTGGGCCCCGCCTGTGGAACCTGCCACAACCCCACTGGCTGGGCACCGGCCCCTTACGACCATAATTTGTCCGCCTTCAAACTGGATGGCCAACACATGGCCGTCGCCTGCCAGAAATGTCATATCGACCATGTTCTCCAAGGCACTCCCAGCGACTGCTTTGCCTGCCATTCGGCCAATGATACCCACAAGGGCCGCCTTGGCAACTCTTGTGGAACCTGCCACACAACCGCTGGCTGGGCTCCGGCCCTTTACGATCACAATCTGTCCGCCTTTAAATTGTCAGGTCAGCACGTGACTGTGACCTGCTCGAAATGCCATATCAATCATGTTCTCCAAGGGACACCCACGAACTGTTATGCCTGCCACGCTGGGAATGATACCCACCAGGGCCACCTTGGCACAAATTGTGCCACCTGCCATTCGACCAGCGGCTGGAAACCGGCCGTCTACGACCACAATCTGTCAATATTCAAATTGACCGGTCAACACATTCAAGTTACCTGCTTGAACTGTCATGTCAATGACGTCTTCAAAGGCACACCCGCCAATTGCAATTCCTGCCACGCGGGTGATGATGTTCACCATGGTCAGTTCGGTACGGACTGTAGTACCTGCCATTCAACCAGCGGTTGGAAACCGGCATCCTACAACCACAACCTGTCCGCCTTCAAATTGACAGGAAAACACGTTCAAGTTGCCTGCTTGAGTTGTCATGTCAACGGCGTCTTCAAAGGCACACCCACCAACTGCTTTTCCTGCCACGCGGGTGATGATGCTCACAATGGTCAGTACGGAACGAACTGCAGTACCTGTCACACCGCCAACGCTTGGAAACCGGCCTCCTATGACCACAATCTGTCCGCCTTTAAACTGACAGGCAAACACGTTCAAGTTGCCTGCTTGAGTTGTCATGTCAACGGCATCTTCAAGGGCACACCCTCCAACTGCTTTTCCTGCCATGCGTCGGATGATACTCACCATGGGCAGTACGGCACGAGTTGCAGCACCTGCCACTCCACCAGCGGCTGGCTGCCGTCCACCTTTAACCATAACCTGTCCGCCTTCAAACTGACAGGCCAACACGTCCAGGTCGCCTGCTTGAGTTGTCATATAAACGGGGTCTTCAAGGGCACACCCACCAACTGCAATTCCTGCCACGCTGGTCAAAATGCACATGGAGGGCAGTTCGGCGGCACGAGTTGCGGTTCCTGCCATACCACCAGCGGCTGGCTGCCGTCAACTTTTAACCACAACATGTCTACATTCAAATTGACAGGTCTCCATATCCAGGTTAACTGCTTGGGCTGTCATCTCAACGGTGTCTTCAAGGGCACAACCACCAGCTGCAATTCCTGCCACGCAGGACCAAATTCTCACAGCGGCCAGTTCTTCTCAGCGAACTGCAGTACATGCCATACGACCAGCGGTTGGCTGCCTGCCACCGTCAACCACAACCTGACTGGATTCTCGCTTACCGGTGCGCACACCAACCTGGGCTGCGAGCAATGTCATTCCGGCGACGGTTATGGCGGGCTTTCATCGGCTTGCTCTGCCTGCCACGCCGAACCTTCCGGCCATTTCGGTTCAAACTGCGCAAATTGCCACTCCACCAGTAATTGGAACGCATCCTACTCCCATCCTGGATTCCCAATGACGGGTGGGCATAGCGGCCTTAGCTGCGCTTCCTGTCATTCCGGCGGTTTGGGCGGGCTTTCAACGGCTTGCTCCTCCTGTCACTCCGAACCGTCAGGCCATTACGGCTCGAACTGCACGAATTGCCACACCACAAGTAATTGGAACTTCTCGCATCCCAGCAGCGGCTGCGATGGAAATTGTCAAAACCATGAACATGCAAGTTGCACCGATTGCCACACGTCGAACTATTCCTCCTACACCTGCACCGCATGCCATAAGAATAACAACCCCGGAGACTAAAGCAATGTTAGTGACTGATTTCCGGGTTCTCTTGAAATTTCCCAGGTAAGGAAATAACCGGCTATATGCAGATAGGAGTCCCATGCCTGATTTCGACACTTACCTCTCCCCCTTCACCTGGCGCTATGGCACACCGGTTATGCGCCGCCTATGGAGCGAAACCAATAAGCGCCTGCTATGGCGGCAGATGTGGGTGGCACTGGCTGAAGTCCAATCCGAGTATGGATTGGTGAAACCGGAACAAGCCGCCGACATACGCTGCCACATGACTGAAATTGACATACCGCGTGCCTTGGAAATCGAGGCGGAGATCCAGCACGACCTGATGGCTGAAGTGCGGACCTTCGCAGAGCAGTGCCCGATCGGCGGCGGGATCATCCATCTTGGTGCGACTTCAATGGATATTGAGGACAATGCCGACGCCTTACGTCTGAGGACCGGACTTGAACTCCTGCTCCAAAGCCTCGGCTCCCTTCTACAAACCCTGGGGCTGCTTATCGATAAATGGGCCGACACCCCGGTGATGGCGTTCACCCACCTCCAGCCAGCCGAACCGTCCACCCTGGGCTACAGGCTGGCGCTCTACGGACAGGATCTGTTGCAGGATTACCAGATAATCAGGAACCAGGCTTCAGGGATAAAAGGAAAAGGATTCAAAGGTGCCGTTGGCACATCCGCCGCATATGCGGAATTACTGGGCGCAGACAAACTGGTCGAATTCGAAAAGAAGCTATCCAAAAAACTAGACCTGCCTTTTTTTTTGGTGACGTCACAGGTGTACCCTCGCAAGCAGGATTACGATTTGATCTCGGCCTTGGCCGGGTTGGGCGCTTCACTTTACAAAATGACATTCGACCTGCGTCTGCTGCAATCCCCACCCATTGGTGAACTAGCCGAACCATTCGGAGAGAAACAGGTCGGTTCGTCAGCCATGCCTTTCAAGCGAAATCCGATCCGTTCGGAAAAAATCAACTCACTGGCGCGCTACCTGGCGTCCTTACCGCGCATCGCCTGGGATAATGCTGCACTCTCGCAGCTCGAACGCACCCTGGATGATTCAGCCAACCGGCGGATTTTACTCCCCGAAGCCTGTCTCGCCACCGATGAGATACTTCGAACTGCCAACAGCATTTTCTCCAAACTGCGCGTGGATGAGGTTGCAATCGCCCGCAACCTAGCCATCTACGGGCAGTTCGCGGCCACCGAGCGGGTGTTGATGGCACTGGTAAAGGCCGGAGCGGACCGGCAAGAGATGCACGCACGCATCCGATCACATGCACTTAGAGCCTGGGAAACAATTAACCGGGGCAATGAGAATCCCCTGGCTGAGGATCTTTGCAGGGATGCAGAGCTATCTGAATATCTGGAAGAGCGGGAAATCCGCTCATTAATGGTGGCCGACTCGCATGTCGGGGACGCGTCGGAAAGGGCGCGGGCACTCTCAAAAAACATCCAAGAAATTGTCAGATATCAGGAATCTTAAAAAAGCGAAGAGCAGTCTACTGGGCCGCTCTTCTTGTTATCGGTCTTACGTTTTTTTACTGCCCCTTCCATATAAACTTGAATATTGAAAGGTAAAATCATTTGCAATTACAACAATTTGGGATCACAATTTTTTTCCAGCGCCCTGCAGAATAAATCTATGACCCTTTCTGCATCCAAAGACCAGGAATTATCGGGGTTCTAGTTCGTATGTTTGCCCAATTTTCGATAATGGGTGGCTATATTCTTCACTTCTGGAGAACGGAGAGAGGAATCCATGTCTGGTTGGTCAGGTAGGAGGGGGATAACACTCAGAACGATAAACAACACTGTCAAGATCAGAACGACGACAACCGTGAATGGGGACATAGGTTTCTCCTTTCTTTCCGATCCATGGACCTAACAATTTGCAGGGCACTTTTGTTCGTATGATAAAACCCTGAAGGTTACGAATCGATACTTACAGAATCCATACAAAAAAGCGCGCGCGTACCTCCGGCAGCTCGCGATTTCCACATCTATCTTATATTGAACAAGACTGTCAACTATCGACGAAAATAAACAACCCTGCACTGCAAATTGCGTTCAAATCCTTGCGCAGGTCCCTGTGGGCAGGTTTATACACAGTGGCTGAAATCTCATAATCCCATCGCAGCAAACATCTCTTCGTTTGTTGGGAATTTGAATTCCTCCAAGCCTCGCTTTTGTGCTTCGACCTTTTCGGCTTCTTCCAGTTTCGCCAGATGAATGTTATCCACCAGGTGCTCGTGAGTTTCTTCCAGCCGCCGCTCGAATTTCTCAACAAGGTTATCCAGATCACGAATCGGCGACTGGGTCCGAAGATATGCCAGCACAGCTTCGGCCGCGTTCTCGCCGTCCCGGCGGGCATAGCCTACCAGACCAGTACTTGCCTGCCGCGCCCAGCCTGCCAGGAACACGCGCTCCATGGGCTGGTTGGAATCCGCGTTGAAGGCCTCATAGGAAAGATGATCCACCGGGAAACGCGGATCTTTTACAGTCATGTAAGCGTCATTGAAAATCGGCACACAAAAATCTCTGTCCACAGTGTCTCCAATGGCGAAGATGACTGTATCGGCTTCGACCTGATGGGTATTGCCAGTGCCGCGCGCCTTGACGTTTCCATCCACGGCCACCAGCGTATTCTCTTCTACTTTCAACCCGGTTACCCCGCTGATCCAATCTCCCATAATCCGGACAGGCGTTGCCAGGAATTGGAAGTGGAAACGTGTTTGTGATACTTTCCCAAGAGCCCTTGGCAGCGCGTCGATGAAGGCAGCTTTGGTCGCAACCGGGTCCTGACCAGCTGTTTGCATGATGGAAGCAAAGCGGACAAATTCAGCCTCTAGCCCAGGCAGGTCCAGATTGGCAGCTACACTCTCCATTTCTTTACGGGTAAATTTCACTTCTGCCGGACCACGCCGTACTACAGCGACCACTTCATCCACTTTGCAATCGCGGATGAGATAACGAGCAATATCCATCATCACATTCCCCGCCCCCACCACGGCGACTCGCTTGCCAAGCAGGTACTTCTTTCCACTGAAAGGTGGTAACTGGTTATAGTGAAAAACAATATTTTTTGCATGATAAACACCGGGCAGATTTTCGCCCGGCAAGCGTAACCACTTGGTGCCCTGAGCACCGGTGGTCACCAGTACGGCCTGAAAACCAGAATCGAGCAAATCCTCAACCACAACGTTGCCCCCACAACAGACAGTCACATTTCCATAATAGTTAATCAGAGGTGATGCCAGGATTTGCTTGAACTGGTTGCGCAAACCCAATCTCATCTTGTATTTGTCCCAATAAATTCCATATTCGGCCAAACCGCCGGGCTTGATATCGCGGTTGAACAGTACTACCCGCGCCCCGCCTTCAACCAATTTTCGCGCGGCATACAGGCCCGCGGGTCCCGCCCCAACCACAGCCAGCAAATATTTCAAATCTTCCATTCAAGTTCTCCAGAAAAGAGATTATAGGAATTATAGCCTCAGGTCAATAAGTGGGCAAGGACAAAAGCCGCACTTGACACACACCTCTTCCAACCCCCGCATTTTTCAACTTTATGCTATATTTGGGTTGTCATCATGGAGATTATTGTTATTTGAAGAACATTTTTATACCTCAGAGAGAACACACAGTCTCAGAGTATATTCGGGAGAGGCCACTGAGATTTTAACTCAATTCTCCGCCAGCATGTGTGTCCTGGGCAAGTGGGAGAACTCTTTGATCAAATCTCTTTGGTTCCGGCTTTTACGGATTATGTGAGATCAGGAGCAGACCATGCCGCCATTCGCCTTCAATAAAACACCTGAAGAGGACAAAAACGAGTCGATGCAGGAAGCTAAAAATAAACCGCCGTTCGAGCCGAAGCGCGTCATCCACCCTGCGAAGTTGCCCTCCCGTTCTGGCGAAGGCAAGCTTCGGACCGCCTCGATTTTCCAATCCAAACCGGCTTCGCCCCCAGAAGCCAGAAGCCAGCCTGAGAATGCAAAACCCGAAGGATTCCCGACACGCATCAACCAAACATTCCCCGCTCGCTCCGAAAAAAGCATCAACCCGGGCCAGCGCCTGCGCGCCCTTGTGACTGCGGGTACAAAACCCCCGCCAATCAAACCACAGAGTAAACCCAATCTGTTCTCCGGTCACGAACAGACCTTCCGTACCATTTGGGATGTGGCCGCAGGGTGCTCCCTGATCGTCAATGCCATCCTGATGGCGATGCTGCTAATTATGTACCCTCAAATTGCTAAATTGAAAACAACGGTGAATGGTCTCCTCAGTGGCCTGTATGGAAATATTGTCGAAATGGACAAGACCAGCATCACAACCACCATCACGGTGGATACCCAGGTGCCGGTCAATTTTATGCTGCCAATCCAGCAAAACACAGATGTCATTCTGACTGACAGCATCACCATTCCAAAAGCACACATTGTCATCAACTCTGGTGGGCTCTCAATCAATGCTCCGACCAGTATCACGATACCAGCTGGAACAAATCTTCCGATTGCATTGAATATTGCTGTCCCCGTCCAAATCAGCGTCCCGGTCACTTTACAGGTACCGGTGAAAATTCCATTGGCGCAAACGGAATTGCACCAGCCACTCACAGGCTTGCAGGAAACCGTTCGCGAGTATTACTGCACGTTCGACGAGAACGCCCAGTATCCTCAAGGTATCTATATATGTGAAGATCATGCGATTCCCCCCTCCACACCCGGTGTCCCATGACCAAACCATACCGAGAACAACTTCTGGCAAATGGTCTAAAGGTTCTGCTGAAAGAAATCCATACTTCCCCCTTGGTGAGTGCGTGGATCTGGTACCGGGTTGGTTCACGGGATGAGATCACAGGTCACACCGGCCTCTCGCACTGGTGCGAGCACATGCAGTTCAAGGGCACGCCCCTGTTCCCGTCGAGCATACTTGACCGGGCAATCTCGCGGGATGGCGGCATGTGGAACGCTTTTACCTATTTTGACTGGACAACTTTTTTCGAAACCATGCCCTCCGACAAAATTGACCTGGGGCTGCGTATCGAAGCCGACCGGATGGTCAACAGCCTGTTTGACGAGAAAGAAGTCGCATCTGAGCGGACAGTCATCATCTCTGAACGCGAAGGCAGCGAAAACGAACCCTACTTCCTGCTCGCCGAGGCCGTCCAGAATGCGGCCTTCCGCGTCCACCCGTATCATCACGAAGTGATCGGCGATCTGCCAGACTTGAAGTCCATGAGCCGAGATGACCTCTACGCTCATTACCGTACCTTTTATGCACCGAACAACGCCGTCATCAGCGTGGCGGGGGATTTCAAGACGGGCGATATGCTGACCCGTATCCGTGAACATTTCGAACATATTCCTGCCGGTCCCAACCTGCCTCGCCTCTCGCGCCCCGAACCCGCAGCATGCGGCGAACACAGGCTGACGGTGGAAGGACCGGGGGAGACCACCTACCTGGACATATCCTACCACGCCCCGGCGGCTAACGATCCGGATTTCTTCCCGGTAATGGTTTTGGACAGCCTGCTGGCGGGTCCGAGCAGCCTGAACATGTTCGGCGGCGGAGGTATCTCCAACAAAACCTCACGCCTATACCGCTCCCTGGTCGAAAAAGAACTGGCCGTGTCAGTCAGCGGTGGGCTGAGCGCCACTGCTGACCCATTCCTCTATAGTGTTGTTATTACCGTCCACCCGAAACGCAAACAAGAAGAAGCTCTGGCTTCATTCGACGACGAGATCAAGCGAATCCAGAACGAGCACATCCCGGTTGAAGAGATCAACCGCGCCATCAAACAGGCCCGCGCCCTGTTTGCCTATGGCTCGGAGAACATCACCAACCAGGCATTCTGGCTCGGCCATGCCGAGATGTTCTCCACTTACGACTGGTTCCTAACCTACTTAGAGAAACTTGCAGCTGTCACCCCTGCCGAAATGAAAAGGGCAGCCCAAAAATATCTGCGTCCGCAGAACCGGGTCGTGGGCACATATATTCCAACCACGACGGAAGCGCAACCATGAATCCAATCAAACCACATTCGCTTCCCGGCCCTGACGATATTACCCGCGTTGTCCTGCCCAATGGCATCACGATCCTGGCGCGCACCAACTTCAACAGCCCGTCTGTAGTCATCGGCGGCTATCTCCCCTGCGGTAGTCTTTTTGACCCGGACGAAAAACTCGGCCTGGCCGACTTCACCGCCAATAGTTTATTGCGCGGCAGCGGGAAACGGGACTTCCAGAAAATCTTCGATGACCTGGAATCCGCTGGCGCTAACCTGTCCTTCAGCGCTGGGGGTCATACCGCCGGGTTTACTGGTCGCTGCCTGTCTGAGGATCTCCCGCTCCTTTTCGACCTCCTGGCGGAGGCTGTGCGCTGCCCGACTTTTCCCGTCGAGCAAGTGGAACGATTGCGCGCACAATTCATAACCGGTTTGGCCATCCGTGCTCAGGATACTGCCGCGATGGCTTCCCTGACCTTTGACCAGATAGTGTTCAAAGGTCATCCTTACGCCCGTCCCGATGATGGCTGGCCGGAGACGATCCAAGCAATCACCCGCGATGACCTGGCAGACTTCCACAGCATCCACTACGGTCCCCGGGGGTTGGTGATCGTCATCGTCGGTGCGGTCGAGCCGAAAGCCATCGCTGGAAAGGTTGCAAAAGTACTTGGCGATTGGACCAACCCAACCCAGCCGGAACTACCTGCCTTGCCGGACCTCAAACCCCTGAAGAATCCTGTCACCCGGAAAGTAAAAATTCCCGGCAAATCCCAGGCTGATCTTGTCATCGGGACATCAGGGCCGCGCCGCAAAGACGCTGATTATATGCCTGCTTCGTTGGGGAACTCGGTGCTCGGTCAATTTGGTATGGCCGGGCGAATTGGTGAAGTGGTACGCCAAAAATCCGGGCTGGCATACTACGCCTCCTCATCCCTGAGCGCCGGGATCGGGCCTGGCGCGTGGGACGTCAGCGCGGGAGTCAATCCCAGTAATGTCCAGAAGGCACGTGACCTGATCTACCAGGAAATTGCGCGCTTTGTCGAAAAGGGTGTGTCCGCTGAGGAACTGTCCGACAGCCAATCCAATTTCATCGGTCGGCTACCGCTCTCGCTGGAATCCAACTCCGGGGTGGTGAACGCCCTGCTAAACATCGAACGTTTTGACCTGGGGCTGGACTATTACCGCCGGTACTCGGAACTAGTGCGGGCAGTCACACCCGAAGACGTCCTGTCAACAGCATTTAAATACTTGCATCCCGAAAAACTGGCGGTCGCAATTGCAGGATCCTGAGAAGATTTGTTATAACTCCTCCTCCAAGAATATAAGTGTGAACATTGAAGAATCAAAATACCGGGATTTGGGCAATCTTACTGCCTTTTATGAAGATATTTGAACCCGCGATTCCGGGCATTATATTTCAAATAATTTCTCGGTACCCTGTGGGAAAGATCATTGTGCAGCAGAACCCTTGAAGTCATTTTAATGAAAACCATGAAATTGAAAACCGGAATTGATATCATCGAAATCCCCCGCATCCAGTCTGCTCTTGACAATCACGGTGACCGGTTCCTGCAACGCGTCTTTACCCCGGCTGAGATCGCTGAGTGCCGAGGACGGGCTGATGCACTGGCCATCCGTTTCGCGGCCAAGGAGGCAACCACCAAAGCACTGGGGACCGGCATAGGCCCGGTGAGTTGGCAGGAAGTCGAGACGTTGCAGAAGATCAGCGGGGAACCTTACCTCATCCTGCATGGGCGGGCAGAACAAGTGGCAAAATATCTGGGTCTGACCACCTGGGCGATCAGCCTGAGTCATAGCCGGGATAACGCCATCGCGGTGGTGGTGGCAACTGGAAATTAAATTGGTACCATCCCCATTCGCTGAATATAGCGGGGTGCCAGCAAGGTCAACCACGACGAGGGAATGCGTTTCTGGCCGAAATCCCACTCTTTCCATGCCATCCAGATCGACTCGGGGGTGAAACGACCTTCAGCATCAGCCTTTCTGCGGACGATTTCTACCATTTCACACAAGCGATTATCCCCGCGCAGCCAATCAAGTGGAACCTCAATGGCTCAGTCAGGATTCCAACAGACAAAGAATAGGGGCCCTATTTCTTGTCTTCGTTGCCGATCCACAAGTGACCCGGCAGGATGGCCCGGTTCGGGCGTACAGCGACCTTCCCAACGCATCCTTCGACCAATCCGGGGAGTTCGCCCAGCATAGTAGGGTGGACCAGGCACATGTCGGGGATAAGACCGTATTTCTGCTGGTAATAATCGGCAGCGCGGTTGACTTTCGCATTCAGTGCAGTGCGGGGGTCATTGTCAAACCATAACATTCCAACTTTCATGGCAAACTCCTTGTGGGGTTTAATAATTGATGTGAAAAGAGAGCCTTCCTTATACTACGGTCGAGAGCCAGAATTTCAGCCAAACTTCTAGCCACGAAAGACCAAATTGCTTGCCAGGCTGCATCGCAACGAGATTTATTTCCGAGTCGCCCACCAGCAGACGAGCCATCTAACGGCGTTTCAACTGGACAAGTAAGCGCGTCTGGAAGTATTCCAACCAGGTCTCGAGACGTGCCAGCCGCCCATGATTGACCGGAACCACCGGCCAGACCTGCCATTCTGGACCATACATCAACATCCTACGCAGATCATGCTGGATCTGGAAGCCGTTGGTAGTCACCAAATCAAGACCGTCAAACAGAATATGCATTGTCTGACGGCTGCCAGGGAGAACTTCCGCCCAAGTAACCAGTTGAGACAAGAAGTCCCACGCCGCCGAATGGAGGTCAGCCAGATTCCTGGGCAATTGGGCAGGGCCTCCAACGCCGTTCATTCTTCCGGAAAGGGGGTTAGCACCCCAAACTGGGTATCGCCAGGATTCAGGAGGTCCGAAGCTTTCGCCAAGGATTGGAGGAAAGTCGTTTTGCCACTACCTCCATCTCCTGCCACCAGTAAAGGACCCGGAGCCGGTCTTGCAAAATCAAGCAGGAGCGGCAACCCATCTTCGGCCAGGCTTAACAGGAGCGAACCATTCAGGGGTATGGTGACCGGTCCCAAGGGTGTTTCCGGTGTGGAAATCTCCGCAACAATCGGCAGAGGTTCTTCACTCAGACGGAGTTCTGCGGGATTTCCAGAGGGCCTGGAGGCCGACGAGAAACTGGTCATTGGTGGGCATATGTCATCTTTCCAATACCAGAATTTTTGTTCTAAACCATAATAGCACGCATGTTCTGCAATGTCAAGGAGTTTCTTGTTTTTAATATTCCCCTGATTTACAAAAAGGGGACGGCAGGGTGTCCAAGTCGTCCCAACTTGTTTCTTCCATTACTTCTTGCTTTTTTCTTCTTCTTTCTTCCCCTTCCCCTCTTTGATCTTGAACTCCAATTCACTATCATCAGCACGCGTATCCACGATCACGGACACGCCGCTGGGAATCTTCCCACCCAGTAATTCCACCGAAAGCGGACTCTCGACGTATTTTTGCAGGGCGCGCCGCAATGGACGAGCGCCGAAGGCTGGGTCATAACCGGTCTTAGCCAGCCATTTGCGGGCCGCAACAGAAAGGTCAACTTTGACACCGAACTCGCTGAGGCGGTCCTGGATTTCCTTCATTTGAAGGATAACAATCTGTTCCATCTGGTCGATCGTCAAAGGCGAGAACATGATAATCTCGTCAACACGGTTAAGAAATTCGGGTCGGAAGGTACCCTTGAGCGCCTTCTCAATTTTGTCATGTGTCTCGCGGTCTTCGTCGGTCACGGTCGGCTGAAGGAAGCCCAGGGTACCACCCTTACGTACGTACTCGGTGCCCAGGTTCGAGGTCATGATGAGAACCGTGTTGCGGAAATCCACCACATTACCCTGACCGTCGGTCATCCGCCCGTCATCCAGGATTTGCAGCAGCGCGTTCCAAACCTCCGGGTGAGCCTTCTCAATTTCATCGAACAACAGCACCCGGTACGGGCGGCGGCGAACGGCTTCGGTCAACTGGCCGCCTTCCTCGTAGCCCACATATCCGGGCGGCGCACCAAATAGGCGTGAAACCGTGTGTTGTTCGCGGTATTCAGACATATCAATCCGCACCAGAGCTTCTTCGTCGTCAAACATGAACCAGGCCAGGGCTTTTGCCAACTCGGTTTTGCCCACACCTGAGGGACCAATAAAAATGAACGAGCCGATGGGACGGGATGGATCTTTCAGACCAGACCGGGCACGCCGGATGGCGTCGGAAATGGCATGGATGGCCTCGTCCTGGCCAATGATGCGCTCGTGCAGGCGTTCTTCCATCTGCAACAGTTTTGCAGACTCGGTCTCCATCATCTGGTTGACCGGGATGCCGGTCCACTGATGGACAACTTCAGCAATGTCGTTCACGTCCACTACTTCATCAAGGTGGTGTTCGGATTCCCACTTGTCGCGCTTTTCTTTGAATTCACCTTCCAGCCGCAAGCGGTTCACCTTGATCTCGGCGGCACGCTGGTAATCACGGGCGTTGGAGGCAGCGTCTTCTTCGGCCCGTAAATGGTCAATTTCAGTTTTGGCGGCTTTCAATTCATCCGGCAGCGAATAAAGCGCCACTCGCAGTTTTGCGGCGGACTCGTCCATCAGATCGATGGCTTTATCCGGTAAATGACGGTCGGTGACGTAGCGGTCAGCCAGGCGCGCGGCAGCCACGAGCGCCTCGTCCGAAAAGCGGACCTTGTGGTGCGCCTCATAGCGGTCGCGCAGGCCTAGCAGCATTTTGATGGTATCGTCTACGCTCGGCTCTTCCACATAGACCGGGGCGAACCGGCGCTCAAGGGCGGCATCTTTCTCAATGTATTTGTGGAATTCATCCAGAGTAGTGGCGCCGATGCATTGCAACTCGCCGCGGGCCAGGGCCGGCTTGAGCATATTGGAAGCGTCCATCGCACCCTGTGCTGCCCCCGCGCCGACCACTGTATGCAACTCATCAATCATCAAGATGACTTCTCCGGAAGAACGCTGGACCTCTTCGATGGCCGACTTCAAGCGTTCCTCGAACTCGCCCCGGAAACGCGAACCGGCGATCATCGCACCCAAATCGAGCGAGACCACCCGCTTACCGGAAAGGATTTCGGGCACATCGTTGGTGGCGATTTTCTGCGCCAGCCCTTCGACAATTGCTGTTTTTCCGACGCCCGCTTCGCCGATCAAAACCGGGTTGTTCTTGGTGCGGCGGGAAAGGATCTGAATGACGCGCATGATCTCGTTATCGCGCCCAATGACCGGGTCCAGCTTGCCTTCACGCGCCAGTTGAGTCAGGTCGCGCGAATATTTTTCCAACGTTCTGTATCGAGTCTCAGCCTGTGGGTCGGTAACGCGCTGCCCGCCGCGCAATTGCATTACCGCATCCAACACCCGTTCACGGGTCAGACCGGCGCTTTCGAGGATGCGTGCGGCGGAGGTATTCTTTTCGCTCATGATGGCAAGGAAAATGTGCTCGGTTGAGATATATTCATCCTTCAAACGATTGGCTTCCTCGTTCGCAAGGTCAATAATTCGCTTGACGCGCGGGGTGATGAAAATCTGTCCCGCCCCACCACCAAAGATATTCGCTTTGGGGGTCATGCGCAGAGTCTGGTCAAGCCGTTCTGTCAGCGCCTGGGAGTTGATACTCAATTTTTCAAGAATCTGTGGAATCACCCCTCCCGGTTGCTCGATGAGCGCCAGCAGAATGTGTTCGGTGTCAATCTGATTATGACCGTAACGCTGGATGATCTCGGCAGCGCGTTGGGCGGCTTCCTGTGCTCGTTCGGTAAATCGGTCAAATCGCATCATAGGATTCTGTCCTTATATTGTTATTTTTTATAACTATGGGTAACTTATATAATCAAAATACAGGTGGTTTCAGCAATTCTGATTTGGACTTTGTGCAGTACTTTGTATTCAATTCGCGCAATGAAAGGATTATAACAAAAAGAAAATCATCTTATTGGCTACAAGCCGTAAGAATTCTATATGAGTCTGCAGAATTCATCCGCAACCTTTTAGATGCATTTTACAGTTCAGTAAACGTCTGAAACATCCATCCACAATAATATTGTATATGAGATATCGAAAAAGGAGCTGTACATGAGGACAAATTATTTGGGAATTATTACCCTGACACTGGTTCTGCCCGCCTGCGCAGCCCACGTACAAACCCCTGTCGCGGCTTTTCCTCCTGTGAACACCATCCCCTGCAGTGACAGTCATTGCTCCGGTCCAAAGAACGCCCAAAAACTGTCCTGCAGACTGCGACCCGGCCGCACATCAAGACAGCGGAGGTGTATCAGCACCCTCGACCGAGGTTCAGGGGCCGCGCGGTGAAGCGCTGCTCTACATGACCAGCATGACCCATATGGAGGGCAACTGGAATGATGACAATGATGATGGCATCTTTCTGCGCCATGTTGAACAACTGCGCTTTGGCATTGACCGGGCCTGTGAATACGGTGCTATCCTGACCATCGATAGCGAAAACCGTTTCCCCGGGCTAATACTATTTGGAACCTCAATATTTAGGCCTAGATCCGCGACCGTGGCTTCGGCATTGGTACGCACTGTGACATTGGCTTCAACAATCCGCCCATGTCGGTGGACCAGTTTGCGGCCCTGTTCATTGAAAATAAATCACTGGTGGACGCGCTGGTCGGAGCGGAAAACAACCTGGGCTGTTCCTGCGGCGGCTCGGCCAATGACTTGGCTCTGGCTACCAGCATGGCCGGTTTCAAATATCTGGACTGGATTGTCGGGAGGCACTATTTCCCAATGCCGCTCGAAAATCGCCCCGACAGCACCTGGACCGACAATTTTATCCGCACTATTGGCTACCACTTCGCTGCGGCGGTGGATCTGGACGAGCGCATCTATCCCTTCGGGGTTGCCAATGCTCAGGATTTCGTGGCCAACGAAAATCCAGTCATCGTCTTTTCGTCTCTGAACTGGGCATTCTTTCCGGAATTGCCGAAGGTGTTGGCGAAGTTGGCTGCGGATAATGCCGTCCTGAATGTACCCTGACCAATACCGAGGTGGATTCCCTGGTGGCAAAGATCCGGGAAATTGAACAAAACCGCGACCGCAGATGCATAGCCAAAGTAACCGTCTAAATCCCCGTCAACATTTATATTCCGGAAAACGAGGATACCCTGCGCAATTTCTTCCAGAAAATCGAGGACTTCCAACAGCAAGGTATCAAAAGCTTGGCAACCCAGAGGCAGGTTTACGAAGATTACGTGGTTTGGAACAAATAGACTATAATTTCCCGGATGGCCGCGATCGCCACTCCTCTCCTTGCTCAAATCCCACAGTTGCGACAACTCAACATCGTACGCGACCTGCCGGGAGTTGCTGACCTCGTCGAAAAATGCTTTGCTGATACAATGGACGCCGAGGGGCGCAATTATATTCAGCAGATGCGCCATGCTGGGCAGGAAAATGTATTCTTGCATTGGGCGAGCAATGCTATTGAAACGACCTCCTTGCCGCTTTCCGGTTACGTCTGGGAAGAGAAGGGGGATATTATCGGTAACGTCAGTATAATCCCTTATCGCCACGACCGGAAAAAATACTATCTAGTCGCCAATGTCGCTGTCCGCCCAGAATATCGGAACAGGGGCATCGGGCGCGCCCTAACATGTGCGGCTATGCAGCATGCCAAACAACGCCATGCCGACGAGACCTGGCTGCATGTTCGTGCAGACAACCCGGGAGCAATCGAACTCTACCGTTCCCTGGGTTTTGTCGACGTCGCCCGCAGAACAACCTGGCGGACCCAATCAGACCAAAACTCCAGCGAGGTAGTCCCGGTTCCATCAAATCAGGCCCGGTTTCAGCACGGGGTACGGGGTGCCGGCAGCCTTGGCATCGTTGTTACAAAACGCACCACCTCCGACTGGCCCGCTCAGGAAACCTGGCTGCGCCGCCTTTATCCTGATCTGCTTACCTGGTACCAGCCCATTCCCTGGAACTCTTTACGCCCCGGGATAGGGCACGCCCTCTACCGATTCATATCCGATTATGATGTCCGCCACTGGGTCGCACGCAAAAACAGCGTATCCTCTGCAGTAGTGAGCTGGCAAGCGACGGGGGGGCACAACAACCGGCTTTGGATTGCCGTCCCTCCGGAGATCAACGAGGGCATTCTGACCGATCTCCTGATGCACGCCCGTCACGAATTATTCTGGCGGGAAAAGGTCAATCTGGATTTTCCTGCCGGACAGTGCAACAGAGCCATCGAAGCGGCAGGCTTTCAACCGCACCGCACACTTGTATGGATGAAAAGCCATGAAACATCGCCAGATGAAAACCGTAAGTCTATTTGAATCGATACGAGAAACCACCCCGTCTCCGCCCGAGATCCGGGACTACCACGCAAGGAGGTTGAAATGAAATTTATCTTACGTTTGGCGATTAACATGGTGGCATTATACGTAGCCATCGTCCTTTTGCCAAAAATCATTCTCTATCAAGGAAATTGGATAGACATTATCTGGCTGGCCCTGATCTTCGGCCTGGTCAATGCCATCCTGCGGCCACCTTTCAAGGCACTGTCCTGCCTATTAATCATCCTGACCCTGGGCCTGTTCACCCTGGTAATCAATACCCTGCTCTTTGCTTTGACGGGCTGGGTTGGTTCCCAATTTGGCGTTGGTTTCGAGTTAGCCCCTCCATGGTTCTGGAGCGCTTTCCTCGGCTCGCTGGTCACAACTGCAGTCAGCCTGGTTCTCAGTTTGATTTTACGAGATGAATTGAAAGGACGGCGCCACAAGAAGCACAAATAAACAAACGGGCGCGTTACATCCCCAGGAAATTCAGACCACCCCGTGCCCCGTGCTGGAACCGGGATTACAGCAGGTGCATGTTTCGGCATGTTCCCTGTTTTTTTTAGAATATGATTAAGAATACCAGATCGTTCACATTCGTCCCGGTTGGCCCCGGTTTGAGCAAATCGTCCAAAACGGAGAAAAAAGAGTATGAGTCGTTCCGCTTGAGGAAATCGCCCGGATGCAAGCCAAACCCGGCTGCGCGGCGGAAGGTCTCGCCAGTGACGACTGCCCCGGCTGCTTCGGTAGGACCGTCCTCGCCGTCAGTAGCCAGCGTGACCAGCATCACCCCAGGGAAATCTGCCAGCACACTGACGGCAGCCAGGGCAAGTTCGGTGTTGCGGCCTCCTTTGCCATTTCCGGTTAGCGTGACCGTTGTCTCGCCGCCCGCGACGATACAGACCTGCCCCGGGAACGGGTCCCCGGTCAGCCTGGCCTGGCGCAGGAAAGTTGCAAGTTCAAAGCCGATAGCACGGGCTTCGCCTTGCAAGTCGGTGCGCAGGAGATACGGGTGAAATCCCTCTGCCTCGGCCTGGTTCAGCGCGGCCTTAGCCGCCAGCAGATTACTCCCGACAAGCACATTTTGGACTCTCCCGAAGATGGGATCTCCCGCCTTGGGTGTTTCCGGGAAAGTCCTGAGAGAATGGAGAATGCTAGTTGGAATACGGTCTTCTAGCATGTATTTTTCAAGAATTGACAGCGCCTCTGCACGCATCGCTGGGTCGGGGGCGGTCGGACCGGATGCTATCGCTTCGAGCGCACCGCCGACCACGTCCGAGAGTATCAGGCTGACGATGGTCCCCCCATTGGCCATCTTTGCAATTCCCCCTCCCTTGACCTGATCCAGGCGACGGCGCAGGGTGTTAATTTCGTCTATGCGTGCTCCGCAGGTCAGCAGGGCTGAGGTGAGCACCTGTGAGTCTGCCAATGAAACGCCATCAACTGGTGCAGCCACCAGCGCCGACCCACCACCGGAAATCAGGCAGATGAGCAGGTCATCCTGGCCGAGAGAAGAAACCAGTTCAATCGTTTTTTCCCCCGCCTCCAGGCTGCTCTCGTCCGGGATGGGATGACCACCCTCGAGGATAACTATTGGGAAAGGGGGAATTGCAGAAACATGTTTCGTGATGACCAACCCGGCATCCAGACGTGCCCCAAGAATCCTGGATAGCGTTATGGTCATCGCAACCGCAGCTTTGCCTATTCCCAAGAGGACCACCCGGCGGAATAATTGAAGGTTGTACTCCCGGCCTGATATGGTGAGGATATCCCCGTCCCGCTGGACAAAGCGTCCCACCGTCGCGCCTGGTTCCACGGCAGTTATAGCGGCGGCGAAAATCCGGGTGAGGCGCTCGCCTTCCGGCGCGGTGCGCAGGCTGGAGCTCCAAAAAGACTCGGCAGAAAGCATGCTCGTATGATAGCATTAAATAATGTCAAAACCCAAAGTCTTTCTCACCCGCCCCATACTGGAAAGCGGCCTGCAACTGGTGCATGATTTTTGCGAGGCCGAAATCTGGTCCGGCGAATTCCCACACAACCGCGATGAACTTCTCCGCTGTGCTGTGCCCATAACCAGAATGGTCTGCTGTGCCTCCTGACTGACCAGATTGACGCTGAAGTGATGGATGCTGCAGGATAGGGCTGAAAGTCATTAGCAACTGCGCCGCCGGCGTGGATGTGCCCACCGCCACCGCCCGCGGTATCCCAGTGGGCAACACGCCCGGCGTCCTGACCGATGCCATCGCTGACTTTGCCTTCGCCCTTCTGATGGTCGCCGCCCGTCGGGTAGTGGAAGCCGAACACAAGGTACGCTCTGGACGCTGGAAAACCTGGAGCCAGGACTCACTGTTCGGCGTGGGCTTTGCGGGTACCACCATGGGTATCGTTGGTTTCGGGAGGATCGGGCGGGCCGTGGCCCGGCGCAACCGGGTTCCGTATGCGAATCTTTTTTTCAGACCTCCATCACGCCACTCAGCCCCATTTCCCATCTGAGAACCGGGACTACCCCGCGGAAACCGGCCCTATTCAGGAACCAGGCGCGGATGCCACCCAAGTGGATTTCAATACGCTCCTGAATGAATCGGATTTCGTCAGCCTGCACACCCCTCTAACGGATGAAACGCGCGGTCTGATGAATGCGACTGCCTTTGCTAAAATGAAACCAACTGCGGTGCTGGTCAATACCTCACGCGGCCCGGTGTTGGACCAGGCGGCGCTGCACGAGGCGCTGAAATCCAGGCGCATTTTCGCCGCCGCACTGGATGTAAACGTCCCGGAGCTGCTTCTAACAGACAGCCCGCTGCTCTCGCTGGAAAACTGCATCATCGTCCCGCATATCGCCAGCGCCAGTTGGCAGACGCGCCAGAAGAGGTCCCGGATGGCGGCGGAGAATCTCATTGCCGGATTGAAGTGGGATCGCTTGCCGAAATGCGTAAACGAAGTAGTCCCGATTCGAGAACGGGACTCAGAAGTTTATAAGGGTAGAAAATTGGGAATAGGAGATGGGAGTCAAGTATAATTCGGCCATGGCCGGTTCTGTCAGACGCCGCTTGTTTTTCCGTCGCCTCCTGGGGCTCCTTGGCTGGACGCCTTCCAGCAGCGTTCTGCTGGGCGGATTCTTCCTGGTGTGCGGACTGATCGCCTACATCTGGTGGCCGCTGGCCCAGGAAGCACTGGCCTACGTCAACTGGAGCGGAGCGTGGTGGCAATATATGGATTGGCTTTTAATGGGTATTTTTGCCTTTATGAGCCTGACCATCATCGCCCGCGCCGACCTTGGCCGGGATACTCTGATCGTATTCGTCGGCATGTGTGGCGGATTGGTGATCGAATCGTGGGGCACGCAGACCAACCTGTGGCACTATTTCACCGCCGAACGCCCGCCATTGTGGATCATCCCGGCCTGGCCGATCGCGAGTCTTTCGATCGACCGGATTACAAGGATGTTGAATTGGGGAGTGAAAAGATTATTCACAACCCCTAGAAAAGGGGAGCAAGCGGACACAGTGGGACTCAAAGGAAAGCCTTTAGTGACCTTTGAACATTTCGTGTTCAAATACCTTTACTGGATCATCTTCATTGGGTTCTTCGCTCTGATGCTGTATTTCGTCGCTCCAACTTTTGGTAAGTCCTTCACACTTATGGCATTGCTGCTGGTTGCGTTGCTTACCCTGATGCCGACCGACCAACACTATGCCCTTTTGACCTTTCTGGCAGGAGCGGGACTGGGCTACTTCCTCGAGTTGTGGGGCACCACGCGCCAATGCTGGACGTATTACACGTTCCAGACGCCACCCTTCTTTGCCGTCCTTGCGCACGGGATGGCGGCGGTGGCATTCTGGCGGGCGGGACTGATGGTCAAGATGATCTTAGAGAGATTGAAGACTCTCGTTCCAATTAAAATAAGAAGCGCATAATGGCGCTTCTTATTTTAATTTTAGGGATTAGGTGTTTCCGCCTGGAAGTGCACCAACTTCCCGTTCCCGGCATTCGTAACCCACAGGCCGCCGGAGCCATCCGAGGCGATGCCACTGGGCAGGAGCAATATACCCTCCGGGCAGCCATCCCACACGCGGATTGGCTGTCCACCGGGCGAGAAAGTGATCAGGCGGCATAGTTCCGGGTCCGTGACTGAGACGTTGCCGGTGGCATCCACAGCGATGAAAGGCTTATTCTCTACAGATTGCCCGTACCAGCCGTCCACCGGCCATTCAGAAATGGCTGTATAAACCAGCCCGGCATCATCGGGGGCAAAGACCTGTACGCGCTGGTTCCAAGAGTCGGTCACGTATACATTCCCCGCCGCATCGAGAGACACCGCCACCGGCTCATCCAACTGGCCAAGACTCATGCCCGGCGAGCCGAACTGGGTGATGTATTCCCCAGCCGGGCCAAAGACAACTATTCGCTTGTTGCCGGTATCGGCGAGATAGACGCGACTCTGAGAATCCACGGCAACGCCGCGCGGACCATAGAAGGCTTCAGGCGCATCCGCGGCCTGCCCAAAAAAGCCCCACATGCTGACGAACTCTCCACCGGCGGTGAATTTCTGGATGCGATAGTTCCAGGTATCAGCAACATAGACACTACCGTCTGGAGCAACTGCGATTCCCCACGGCTCGTTAAAGGTCCCCCCGGGAGCTGCACCCTGAGACACATCCGCGCGCGTGCCCCAAACCTGGAGAACCTCTCCATCCTTTCCAAGATGTTGGATACGGTTATTCATCGAATCGACCACATACAGGCTGCCATCCACAGCCAGGGCTACAGCACGCGGCGACTGGAACTGTCCTGGTTCAGTGCCGGCTGCGCCCAATACGAGGTCCGGGGAGGCCGGAACAGTGATGGCCACATATGGGTCAACGGGAGTGACCACCGCCTGTGCGCTGGCTCCATAAGGCCAGAGCTGTGCAGCAACGTCCTTGCGGATGTAGTAATGCATCCGGTTGCCAACACCCCAATCAGTGAGAGAATAAGCCGTGCTGTTCTTCAGGACACCCCACCCGGTAAAGTCTTCGTTGAACCAGATCTGGAAGACAGCGCGGCGGACTTGAGCGTCGGTGAAAAAAGGCTGGATATGCGGCCAGACATACTCTAGGTATCCGAAGACGTTCATCTTCGGCACGATCTTGTCGGTGTCGGCAACCTCCGGCTGGAGGGCGCTGGTACGCTCAGACTCAATTGTGCTCCATTTCAGGCTCCAGTAATCCAGATTGGGCCACCACAGGCGCATGCCTGCGAATTCGGTGTAATCCTGCCTGACGACGGGTGTCAACTTGGTCAGGTTTTCATCTCCCACGGCGATCACCAGCGCCCGGCGCAGGTCACGGGTCGGGTTCACGTCAAAGTCAATCTTATTGGCGTAGCGGCGCATGTACCACCAGTAAGGGTAGCGGACCATGTTGTCGTATCCCACCACGATGTCGGTCGCCGTGCCAGTGGTGCGGATGGATAGTTCCTCAATTTCGCCAAGCAGCACCTTGGGATCCGGTGCAGCGTGAGCGTAGACCAGATATTCGGTTGGGTAATCATAATTGATGTACGCAGCACGGAAGGCAGCCCTCCCGGTCAGTACAGCCAGGAAGCCTATAAGGATGAGGGTAGCGAGGCGGGCGAATTTCCAGAAGTTCCCTCGTCCGGGAATCAGGACAATCCCACAGGCGGCCACTTTCCCCCATGGTACGGTTTCCACCAACCAGCCGATAGCCCAGGCCGAAGATAGGATCATCGGCAGAGCTATGTGGATGGTCAGCCAGGGCATCTTCTCCCCTGCATAGGTGAACACAGCCAGGCTGCTTACCGACCAGAAGACCAGCAGCGCCGCCACCGGGACCGGGGGCTGATCGCTATCCAATCGAGGCCGGGCAAACGGCTGGCCAGATTGGCTCTGCCACTGCCGCGCGAATGTGGCAATCCCTGCCGCCATCAGCGTCCCCAGGGCAGACAGGAACTCGTACATCGGGATCATGAGCAACGCATAATAGTAGAGAGGTTGACCGCCGCGCGCCACGTCTTGCTGTTCGGTCCAGTAACTGAGCGCCCCAACCAATCCGCCCACGATCCCTTGCGGATTGGTGAAAAACGTGCTGTAGAGCACGATGAACGGAACGAAGAACAGCGCAGCGTGGAACAGCCACGTACGCCCAAACCACCATAATCCCAGTGCAATACTGATGGCGGCCAGCACTGCCGCCACTCCAGCCACCCGCAGTATGCCCATGTTGGTGTAATCCAGGGGTGTGTAGCCCATCAACTTGATCGGGATGGCGCCCAACAACGGCAGGCTTAACGTACCGAGCAGGACCAGCATATCGGCCACTCGCTCGGATTTAATGCCGGCCCAGCCGAGACCTCGTACCATTTCCACCCCAGACCAGGCCAGCGCCCCCGCCCCGCCCGCGGCCAGGATGCTCACAACGATAATCATCTCCTCGACTTGCTCTTTAGCAGTTTCAGCAGTGGGTTTTTGGGAGAGGTAGTATCCCGCTGCGGCAGCGAGCAGCACCACGCTCAGAGCCAGACCGAGCAGAAAAAAGACCCGCCGCCGAACGGGCTGCCAATCGCGGCGCGAGACCCGGTCCACGAAATAGGCTGCCAGGAAGAGGAACTCCTCGGCCGCGAACATGTAGGAAGTGGCCTTGTCAGCGAAATGCAGTGTATTGACGGCAGTGAACAAGAACAATGCCCAGGCTTCGCCGCGTTCAAGGTAGCGCAGGATGGCGTAAATAGTCAGGATACCCCACAAGACTATGTAGGCCTCGTTGCGGGCGTAACGTCCATAAAAGAGCATCAGCGGAGAAATTATTATCAACGCTCCCGCCACTAGCGCCCCGTTGCGGCCCAGGTAACGCCGGAAAGCGAACATGGCCACCATCAACGTGGCAATGCTGAGGATAGCCGCTGGGATTCGGGTGGTGAAATCGTTGTCACCGAAGAGAGCATAGGAGAGAGCCATCATGTGGTACTGGAGTGGTCCGTGGCTCATCGGGTCATACTTGTACCCGTTGCCAGAATACAGGCTGAAAGACGGCACGACGTGGTTGATTTCGTCGTGACTCATGGTGCGCGCCCCCAGATCGTAGAAGCGAGAAACGACGGCAACCGCCAGCAAAAGGACCACCAGCAAGGTTTCCACGTTCAGCGGGAACCAGCGCTTAAGCGGCGTGTCTAGGGGAGATGGTTTTTCAGGTGTGGACATCATTCCCGCTATTGTACCAAATCTGGCAATGAGAGAAGACGGAATAATGGAAGTTTAATCTTAATGACGAACATCCCGTTCAGGGATATTCTTGCGGGTAGGATATGTTTCGCGAGCTATCTGCTCTTAAGGATTCCACCTCGCATAAACTGCCTGCGAGAGCAATCTTCCGGCACTTTTCTCTTCCGTTCCCAGTTCGCCGCATTCCAGAATTCCCCCACAGCCTTTCATCATCTCTGCCAGAATAGAGTGGGCATGAATGGCAGACAGTTTGACGGCATACACCGTCAGCACCACGAACTTGGGATAGTCACTCAAGACCACCCGGCAGACCTTCAGTAACTCAGGCAGAGACTTGTACACATCCCACACCTCACCCTTCGGTCCGCGCCCGAACTTGGGTGGGTCGAGCAAAATCCCATCGTATTTGACTCCCCGCCGAGCCTCGCGCTCGACGAACTTCAGCGCATCGTCAACGATCCATCGGACGGGTTTCTCCGCCATCCCGGAAAGGACCTGATTCGCTCGCGCCCAACTCACGGATTTCTTCGAGGCGTCCACGTGTGTGACTTTCGCCCCGGCGGCTGCACAGGCCAATGACGCCAACCCGGTATAGCCAAACAAATTCAGGACATTTAAGGGTTGGCCGGTGGCGGCAGACGGCTCGCGAATAATCCCCGAAAGGGGACGTCGGGCATTTTGAATAAGTTTCCCAATCCAGTCCCACTGCGCGGCACACTCCGGAAAGACACCCAGATGTCGGCCGGGAGTGGTCATCACCGAGAAGCGTAGTTCCCCTATTCTTTTGGGAACCCCAAAGGGATGCTCCGCGAAGGGGCCAAGGGTGAGGGAGTAACTCATCACCCACTTCTCCGGGACTTTTTTCTGAAATGCCCAGTGTCCCCCGCTCTCTTCCCCGCTGGGTTGGAAAACCGCGTGTGCAGCCTGCCACATTTCGGCTGGCAAGGTTTTCCTCCACAACGCCTGCACTTCTGGCCGGACAAAGGTGTATGGGCCAAAGCGTTCCAGCTTCTGTCCGTCGCCGCTGTCGAGCAATTCGTAGTCAGTCCAGTTGGGTGAGGTGAGAAGGTCAATTACAGGGGCCATGTCCGAGTTCCACGGGAAGGCGTTACACTACTTTCATACATTCTTAGAAACAATAGAGTATGGGTTGCCTGTATGGTTAAAAGTACTACTTGTATTTTATACCCATTATGTGCTAAAATGAGCCTGTCCGTGGGAGTAAGTGGGACGAAGTGGGATGCCGGTTATTCCGGCATTCTGGTTAATTAAGGAAATTAGAACTAATGTTCCTAAACCAGTACCAGCACTCCTTCGATGATAAAGGCCGACTGACGATCCCGTCAAAATTCCGGGAACTGCCAGCTGAAGGCGCTTTTGCCGTCCAAGGGCTGGACCGCAATCTGATGGTACTGCCTCCGCCGGTCTTCCAGATTCTCTACGACCGCCTGATGGCGATGAACCTAACCGACCCGACCGCTCGTCTGCTGCGCCGCATCATCCTGGGCAACGCCCTGCGGGTGGCTCCTGACAGTGCCGGGCGCATCCTGCTCTCACCGAACCTGAAAGAATATGCCGATCTGAAAAAAAACGCCGTTTTCGTCGGTCAAGGCGATTACTTCGAAATATGGTCGCCCGAACTCTGGAAAGAGCAGGAAATCCAAGTCAGCGACGCCGAGGCTAATTCGCAACGCTTTGCGGCGCTCGATCTCAAGACCCGCTGAGATGATTCCGTTTCACCAACCAGTACTTTACCAGGAAATTATACACGCTTTACGCCCAAAAAGCGGAGCACGCTATGTGGATGGGACACTCGGCGCAGGCGGCCATGCGGCCGGTCTGCTCGCCGGAAGCGAACCGGGAGGCCGCCTGCTCGGAATGGATGTGGACCCCCAGGCGCTCGGACTGGCCCGCCAGAAACTTGCTCCCTTCGGAGAGCGCGCAAGATTAAAGAAGGCATCCTATACCTCGCTCCCCGGCCAGCTGGCAGAATTGGGCTGGGACTCGGTGGATGGCATCCTGCTCGACTTGGGAGCCTCTTCCATGCAGTTCGATACTCCTGAGCGCGGCTTCTCGTTCCTTGCCGACGGCCCGCTTGACATGCGCTTCGATCCGTCGAACCCGCTCAACGCAGCCGAGATCGTCAACGAGTGGCCTGAGCAGGACCTGGCCGACCTGCTCTTCCATTACGGAGAGGAACCTGCTGCCCGGCGCATCGCCCGGGCCATCGTCGCTGCCAGGCCCGTGGGCGGGACCCGGCAACTGGCCACCGTCATCGAGCGAGTCCAGCCCCGGCGTCGTAGACCTGGTTCCAGCACGGGACGAGGTGCCCACCACCCCGCCACGCAGACCTTCCAAGCTCTGCGCATCGCTGTCAACGGTGAACTGGAGTCGGTTGAGAAAATCCTTCCACTGGCAGTGCAGGCTCTCGTTCCGGGAGGCAGGCTGGCAGTCATCTCGTTCCAATCGCTGGAAGACCGGCTCGTCAAAGAATATTTTCGCCAGGAAAGCAAGGACTGCATCTGCCCACCCCGCCAGCCGATCTGTACCTGCGGGCATATAGCGAGCATCAAGGAACTCACCCGCCGGCCAATTACACCGACGGAGACAGAAATCAACCAGAATTCCCGCGCACGCAGCGCCAAGTTACGTGTTGCTGAGAAATTATAGGCAAGCCAATGGGTGTTGGCTCAGAACGGAGGTGCAGCGTCACCGATAACTACCGCTAAGTAGTGTTTCATTGGACAGTATAAAATGAACAATGTTACGCAAATCGTCAAGAAAGTTCGTCAGGCCCCCTGGCGGGTGCAACACCAGTGGATCGGCCTGTTTTTGCTTGCCCTGGTGCTGATGGCAATGATAGCTGGTATCTACTTGAATATCACAGTAGGGGCTACTTTGGCCGGGCGTGAAATCCAGCGCTTGCGAAACGAGATCATCACCAACCAGCGAGTTAACGCCGATTCGGAAACGCAGTTGGCCAGGCTGACTTCCGTTGAAGCGATGCTGCAGCGCGCCGACGCCATGGCCTTCCAACCAGCCAATCCGGATGAAATTACCTACGTGGCCGTCGCTGGGTATACGGCGCAATCGGCCGTGGACCTGTCTACGCCGGGCAAAACCGAGCGAGTTGTTCCGGTCATCCTCCCCGAATATTCTGAATCCTGGTTCGACTATTTCATGAATCAGCAGGCTGCTTCCGCCTCTGCCGGAGGTCCACCTTGAAACGAAATCTCCACACCTGGCGCTATGTGAGTGTCGCCTTACTACTGGCAGGGTTGGGCATCGCCATTCTTGTGCAGATTATCCGTATCCAGAATAGCCCGGAAGTGGCAGGTGTCATTAATCAGGGCGATTACATCTGGAAGGACTTTTTTCCACCACGCGGTGAAATCTACGACCGTCACGGCAGCCTGCTGGCCGGGAATAAGACCGTCTACGAAATCGGCCTGGATCTAACGATCAACCCGGATATGCCGACTGTGATGCTAGCCATCCAGATGTCGGGCCTAGACCTCAACGAAGTTAATTACAGGATTTCTCTGGCCACCGATAATGCCCAGTACATCATTCTGGATGATTTTGTTTCCGCCGAAAAAGCCGAACAGCTGATGACACTCCAGAAAGCTGCCAACGCCGACCCGACCGGGAAAAACCTGGATGCCATTTACTTCAAAGCCCATTATGGGCGCAGTTACCCTGAAACCGACCTAGCTTCCAATGCGCTCGGTTTCGTAACAGAAGATAACCACGGTTACCTGGGTATCGAAGAAAAATACGACAACATCCTGGCCGGCATCCCCGTCCGGATACTAGTCCCGGCCGACCCGCGGCGTGCCACCGAATACCCCATCATCCCTCCCGGTCAGACCATCATCCTGACCATTGACCGCGAAATTCAGGCCGCCATCGAAAATATCCTGGACCAGGCGCTGGTGAGTACCGATGCATCCTCTGGGACAATTGTCGTCATGGACCCACGCACCGGCGAAATCCTGGCCATGTCCTCCACGCCACGCCTGAATCTGAATGACTACCAGAGCATTACCACAGTTTTCCCTGGAGAAACCCCCTTCAACCGGGCCATCAGTCAGGCCTATGAACCCGGCTCAGTCTCCAAAATCCTAACCATGGCCGGCGCCCTGGATAGCGGCGCAGTCAAGCCCGACACGGTCTTCTTCGACGAGGGTTCCATCCTGGTTGGGGGATCTAGAATTGTCAACTGGGATGGCGGTGCCTGGGGTTATCAGGATATGACAGGCTGCCTGGCAAACTCGCTCAATGTCTGCCTGGCTTGGGTCTCTTCCATCAAAATGGATAGTGACAGTTTCTATTCTTACATGCAGCGCTTTGGCCTCGGTCATGCCACGGGAATTGACCTGGCCCAGGAAACCTCCGGACGTTTGAAACTCCCCGGCGATGGCGATTGGCGTCCGGTGGAACTGGGGACCAATGCTTTCGGCCAGGGTGTCTCTGTAACCCCCATCCAGATGGTGATGGCTGCCTCAGCCCTCGCAAATGATGGCAAGATGGTATATCCGCACGTTCTTTATGCCCAGATACAGGATGGCAAACAAAGCAACACCAGAACGCAGATCGTCGGTACTCCCATCTCCACCAAAACCGCTGACACTATCAGCGAGATGCTGGCCAATGCTTTGGAGACCGAATCGTCCACGGCGCTAGTTCCCGGTTACCGCATTGCCGGAAAGACCGGCACGGCACAGATTCCTCTCTCTGGAGGAGGATACGACGAAAATGATGTCAATGCCTCCTTTATTGGATGGGGACCGGTGGACGATCCCCGGTTCATAGTCTATGTCTGGCTCGAAAAACCGCAGACTAACAGGGCTGCCTCGGTGGTAGCCGCTCCAATTTTCAAACAGGTCGTTGAAAAACTGGTGGTTTTGATGGATGTTCCACCGGATGCCGTCCGTCTTCAGATGGTTGGACGATGAGGTGTCATGCTAACACTTGCTGATGCAATCGAAGCCCTGACGAACACCCGCGCTCCGCTGACCGAAACGGTAATCACTGAGGCGACGATTGACTCACGCCAGGTCATCCCCGGCTCGGTGTTCGTCGCCCTCCCCGGTGAGCGCGTGGACGGGCACGAATACGTCGCTGACGCCTTCCGGCGTGGGGCTTCCCTTGCATTAATCCAGCATGACATTCCTGGCTCTTTCCGGACCGTGCGACTAGTTCAGGGTCAGTCCCCGGACCTGCCCACTGATTTGAATGTGCCGCTTTGCCTGCTGGTGGAGAATACGCTTTCTGCCCTCCAGCAGATTGCTCATTTCTGGCGACGCAAACTGGACTTGCGCGTGATCGGCATAACGGGCAGCGTGGGAAAGTCCACGACAAAAGAAGTCATCGCCGAAGTGCTCGACCAGCGTTACCGCACGTTGAAAAGCCCCGGCAACATGAATAACGAAATCGGCCTACCGCTCACCATCCTGAGACTCGGCCCGGGTTACGAGCGTGCCGTTCTGGAAATGGGATTCTATATCCCCGGTGAAATCGCCTTCCTCTGCGACATCGCCCTGCCAGAAATTGGCGTGGTCACCAACATAGGCACCGTTCACGCGGAACGGGCTGGGTCGCAGGAAGATATATTCCTCGGAAAATCCGAACTGGTAAAGGCCCTTCCCGCTAACGGGGTAGCCGTACTCAACATGGACGATCCCTGGGTAGGCAAAATGGCTGAACTTACACGTGCCAGCGTTTTCTTCTATGGTCTCGACCCGGCAGCCGACCTGTGGGCCGACGAAGTGGAAGGCCTCGGGTTGGAGGGCATCCGCTTCCGCTTGCATTACCAGTACGAGACCCTGCATGTAAGTGTCCCGATGATTGGACAGCATTCGGTCCACACGGCCTTGCGTGCTGCAGCAGTCGGTCTGGTAGATGGGCTGACATGGAAGGAGATTTTGGACGGCTTGCGCCAGGGACATGCGCAACTCCGTCTATCAGCCGTCCGGACGGAAAATGGTGCCCTGTTACTCGACGACTCTTACAACGCTTCGCCTGAGTCCATGCTGGCGGCGCTCAACTTGCTGGCCGAACTGGGAGGCCACAAGGTAGCGGTGCTGGGTGATATGCTCGAACTCGGTCAATACGAAAAAATGGGACATGAGATGGTTGGCGTGCGTGCAGCCGAAGTGGCCGACATGTTGGTCACAGTTGGGATGCGCGGGCATATCATCGCCACTTCTGCTCGGCAGGCAGGTTTGGGGCTCAGGAAGATCGCCGAATTCGAGAACAACGATGAGGCCATCGCCCACTTGCGCAAATCTCTTTCCAAGGAAGACGTGGTCTTGGTCAAAGGTTCGCACAGCATCCACATGGACCGCATCGTAGCCGCCCTGGAGGCTCCCGAATGAACAATTCTTCCTTGGCGCTCAGCTTGGCCGGGCTGGCCTTCATGATGACGGTGATTTGGGGAGGTCCATTGTTGCGTATCCTACGGCACTTCAAGATTGGCAAGCAGATCCGTGTGGAAGAGCCGGGTAAACATTTCGTCAAAATGGGTACACCAACCATGGGTGGTGTGATGATCATCCTGCCAGTTGTGCTCATCACGGTGCTGCTTAACGCCGTCAGTTTGATTGGTATGAAAGTGTTCGGGAAATCCGTTCTGGTCCCCCTGGCAGCCATGTTAGGGTATGCCTTCCTGGGTGCCCTGGATGACTGGGAAGGGATCCGTGGTAAACGCAAGGGCGAGGGGATGCGAATCCGCACCAAACTCATCGCCCAAACTCTGCTCGCTCTGGGGCTGGCAGCCGTCTTGAAATACATACTGGGTGTGCCCAATCTTTTTATTCCGGGTATCCATTTCGAGATCGAACTGGGTTGGCTTTACATACCGATTGCCGGTTTCGTCATTGTCGCCATGTCGAATGCAGTCAACTTTACCGACGGGCTGGATGGATTAGCCGGCCTGATTTCGGCCACCATTTTCGCCGCCTACGGGGGCGTAGCTTTAATGCAAGGACAGGTTTTCATTGCCCGTTTCTGTTTCACAATGGTAGGCGCGCTTTTCGGCTTTTTGTGGTTCAACGTTCATCCAGCTCAACTATTCATGGGCGATACTGGCTCGCTCTCGCTGGGAGCCACTATTGCAGTGATTGCCCTGATGACCGGCCAGTGGGCCATTTTGCCTGTCATCGCGATCATTCCTGTGAGCGAGGCGCTGAGCGACGTGATCCAGATCGTATATTTCAGGATCACGCACGGACGGCGGTTCTTCAAAATGGCACCTCTTCACTTACATTTTGAATTAATCGGCTGGTCTGAGATGCAGATCGTGCAACGTTTCTGGCTGATCGGTCTCTTGGCCGCAATGTTGGGTATTGGATTGGCAATGGTGTAAAAGCGTGAATATGGACTGGAAGGGCAAACGCGTAACCATTCTTGGAGGCGCCCGACAGGGACAGGCGGCAGCGCGCTGGCTGGCGCGTCACGGTGCATCCGTGACCCTGAACGACCACCGCACAGTCGAGCAGATGATCGCCGCCAGGTCCGCTCTGGATGATACGCCCGTAACCTGGTTGCTGGGCAACCATCCGGTCGAGATTCTTGACACGACCGATATTATCTGCCTCTCCGGCGGTGTGCCTCTCGACAACCCTATCGTGGTCGAGGCCGCCCGGCGCGGTATCCCGTTGACCAACGATACTCAGGTTTTCATGGAAACCGTCCCCTGTCATACGGTCGGCATCACCGGTTCTGCCGGGAAAACCACCACCACCACAATGGTCGGGGAGATGGCAAAAACCGCCTTCGGCGACAAGGTTTATGTCGGCGGCAACATCGGCGATCCGCTGCTCAACCATGTTGACAAAATGAAACCGGATGACCTGGCCATTCTGGAAATTTCCAGTTTCCAGTTGGAACAGATGACAATTTCACCAAATGTGGCAACCGTCTTGAACATCACGCCCAATCACCTCGACCGTCACAACACTATGGAAGCCTATACCGCCGCCAAGCAGCATATCCTGAATTTCCAGGCACCTGGCGATACAGCCGTCTTATGCCGGGATGACCCAGGTTCCTGGGGCCTGCACGGCAACGTGAATAGTCGACTTGTTTCCTTTGGGTTTGGACATATCCCTGGCAAGCAGGACGGTAGTTTTCTTTCAAACGACATCCTGCACCTGCGCGAACGTGGCGTGGAAATTCCCATGCTGCGCTGCGACCAGATTCAACTCCGCGGTGAGCACAACGTGATGAATGCGCTGGCGGCCTTCGCCATCGGTTACGCCGCCAATATACCACTCGACGCCATGCGAGAAGCCGCCGAGGATTTCCATGGTGTGGCACACCGGCTGGAATTTGTCCGTGAATGGAAGGGAGCCAAATGGTATAACGATTCAATCGCCACTGCTCCTGAACGGACAATGGCCGCCATCCGTTCCTTTACCGAACCAATCGTCCTGCTGCTGGGCGGACGAGACAAGGACCTGCCCTGGCATGAATTGGCAGCCCTGATCCACAAACGTGTGGAACGCGTTGTAATCTTCGGTGAAGCAGCAGAGAAGATCTCCGCGGCGCTGAAGCAGGCCCACGGCCCGCTCCAGAAAACGGTTGAAACCTGCAAGGACCTTGAAGAGGCTGTTCAAGCTGCGGCCCGTGTGACCGAACCGGGCGAGGTTGTTCTTCTTTCTCCAGGCGGCACCAGCTTTGACCAATTCCGTGACTTCGAAGAACGTGGAGAGGCTTTTCGAAAATGGGTATCGGCACTTTCGTAAACAAGTCTGTTCGATCCGCCGCGGCAACTGCAAAGCGCACCCGCCCTTCTAGTGGTGACTTGATCCTGGTTGCAGTCGTTATCGCGCTGGGCGTCTTCGGCCTGCTGATGCAGTATTCTGCCGGAACTGATTTTTCGATGTGGACTTACAATTCAGCGACCTATATCTTTAACAAACAGTTGTTGTGGATGGCTGTCGGGACTCTGACTGCATTCATCCTCTCCCGCCTTGATTATCACATATGGCGAAAGATCGCCGTGCCGCTAATGGGCGTGACGGTAATCCTGCTCATCGCTGTGTTGATTAACAATGAGGTCCGTAATAATGCGGTACGCACATTCTTTGGCGGCTCAGTTCAACCTTCCGAATTGGCAAAATTAGCAACCATCATCTATCTGTCGATCTGGCTGTACAGTAAACGCGAGCATCTGCAAGATACCCAACTGGGTTTGATTCCGCTTGCTTTCATTCTGGGTGTGATTGGTGGTTTGATCTTCCTTCAACCTGACTTGAGCGCGACGGTAACTATTTTTATCCTGGGCGGGTTGTTGTTCTTCCTGGCTGGGGGCGATATGCGGCAGATCATACTTTTCTGCGTCGTGGCGCTGGCAGCCGGATGGTTGGTCGTGCAATTCAGTTCTACTGGCAAAGCCCGTATCGGCTCATACATCGCCGGGTTGAAGGACCCTTTGAAATCCAGCGACCACGTGCTGTGGTCATTGGAAGCCATCTTCAAAGGCAAATTGGTCGGCGTAGGAATCGGACGGGCCACGACGAAACTAATCGGTCTCCCATTCGCTGCCACTGACAGCATCTTCGCTGTAATCGTCGAAGAACTGGGCTTGTTCGGTGCGCTGGGGTTGATCGGTCTTTATGCCGTTTTGGCATGGCGTGGTCTGAAGATCGCAAATCATGCGCCCGATTCGCTCGGTTCCGTGATGGCTGCCGGGCTGACCTTCTGGATTGTCATCGAAGCCGCCATCAACATGGCCGTGATGGTAGGCCTGCTGCCTTTTGCAGGCAATGCTCTACCCTTTGTAAGTGCGGGAGGTTCGAACCTGCTCTCAACGCTGGCGGCCATCGGCATTCTCCTCAATATCTCCCGTCAATCCAGGCGGTCTGACCCGGAAGGTGGAGAAAGGAAAACGTACAGTGCGTCTATTGATCTGCGCCGGCGGGACCGGCGGCGGAGTGTACCCCGCACTCGCCGTCCTGCAAACCATGGAAAATAAGGCCGAGGTTCTCTGGGTAGGCGGAGAAGGAGGCATGGAAGCCCGACTCGTGGAGCGGGCTAAGGTGCCGTTTAAGACTATCCCGGCTGCCGGAGTCCATGGCGTGGGCCTGAAAACGCTGCCGGGAAATGTTTTTCGGTTAGTGCGTGGCTTCTTTGCTGCGCGACGCATCCTGCTTGAGTTCAAACCAGAAGTGTTGTTCTTCACCGGCGGTTATGTCGCCGTCCCGATGGCGCTGGCCGGGATGCGGGTCCCTACCGCTCTCTACGTCCCGGATATTGAACCAGCTTTGGCGCTCAAGGCCCTGGCACGCTTTGCAGACAAAATTGCCGTCACAGCGCAGGATTCGTTTCGTTATTTCAACCACCGAGATCGGCTCGTTCTAACCGGTTACCCGACTCGCCCCGATCTTACCAAGTGGACACGTTCTGATGCCATCTTGACCCTGAACCTAACCGGCGGCGCTCCCATCCTCCTTGTCTTGGGCGGAAGCAAGGGAGCACACTCGATCAACAATGCCGTATTGGCAAACCTGCCAGCCATACTGGAGCAGGCGCAGGTGATTCATATAACCGGCGAATTGGATTGGGCAATTGTGGAGTCGAAGGCGAAAGAACTCACAAAGACCCAGACAGCCCGCTACCATGCCTATCCGTATCTTCACGAAGAGATGGGTGCCGCTCTCGCCACAGCAGACTTGGTGCTCTCGCGCTCCGGAGCCTCAACCTTGGGCGAATACCCACTCTTCGGCCTGCCCGCCGTACTGGTCCCTTACCCATACGCCTGGCACTACCAGAAATTGAACGCCGATACTCTCGTCCGTCACGGCGCGGCTTTGATGGTGACAGATTCGAATCTGAAAACTGAACTCCTGCCAACCATCAAAGACTTACTGCAAAACCCCACCCGTCTCAGTGCTATGCGCGCGGCGGCAAAAAGCCTTTCCCATCCTCAGGCTGCTAATGAGATAGGCCAACTCCTGCTCGAATTGGCCGGGAAGAAGAGATAATACATGGTCAGCCTCTCCTTCGTTTTCTGGATGTACGTCATTTTATTCGGCATCATTGGTGGGATGCGCGGTTGGGCCAAAGAACTGCTGGTCACTTTCAGCGTTATCCTGGCGCTCACCTTCACCACCCTGCTGGAGCACTATGTGCCCTTCGTGCGAGATGTTCTTCAAAAGGACAGTGCGGCGCTTTCCTTCTGGTTTCGAACCATCACACTTGGCTTATTGGTTTTCTTCGGCTACCAAACGCCCCATCTCTCACGCTTTGCAGCAAAGATGACTCGTGAAAAATTCCAAGATATTCTCCTCGGTGCATTCTTGGGAGCTATCAATGGCTACCTGATCGCCGGAACCATCTGGTACTACATGGCAGATGCCGGCTATCCGTTCACCAATGTCGTGACCGCTCCCACTGGAGACATTGCCAAGTTGGCCGAAACCATGCTCCATTACATGCCGCCCAAACTACTCGGCATCCCCGGCATTTACTTCGCGGTTGTGATCGCTTTTATCTTTGTGGTTGTGGTGTTCATCTAGACTATGACTCGCATCCATCTGATCGGCATCGGCGGAACTGGACTCTCGGCAATCGCTCGCGTCCTGCTCGAAATGGGGCACACGGTAAGCGGATCTGACCGCGTCGAATCGTCGTCCACGGGCGACCTTCAATCTGCGGGTGCGACCATCAACATCGGCCACCAGCCAGAGAATGTCCGCGGCGCCGAACTGGTTGTACGCTCGTCCGCCATCCCGGATGACAATTCCGAAGTGATTGCTGCCCGCGCCCTAAGAATCCCGGTCCTGAAGCGGGGCGACTTCCTCGGCAGTCTGATGGATGGCAAGACCGGCATCGCCATTGCCGGAACACACGGCAAGACAACCACCACTTCCATGATTGCCTGGATGCTATCGGCGCTGGACCAGGATCCTTCGTTCATTGTCGGTGGCGTGCTGACGAACTTGGGCGTCAATGCCCGGTCAGGGAAGGGCGACACTTTCGTCATTGAAGCCGATGAGTACGACCGCATGTTCCTAGGTCTCAAACCGACCATTGAAGTGGTCACCAACATCGAGCACGATCATCCTGATTGTTACTCTACACCGGCAGATTTTCAGGCTGCCTTCGTGGATTTCATGTACCAACTCCCGGTAAACGGTACACTGGTAGCCTGCGCCGAAGACCCTGGAGCAAACGAATTGATGGATAAGGCCGAAAAACTCGGCAAAGCCGTTATCCCCTACGGGCTACGTCCCTCAACCAAGGCCATCCAGCCTTTGAATGTTTACACCAATGTGCTGGCTCCAAATGAAAACGGTGGCTTCTCTTTCATGGCTTCCGTGCTTGGTACCACTGCCACGGTTGATCTCCAAGTTCCGGGCATACACAACGTCCGCAATGCACTGGCGGCTCTGACGGTGGCCAAACTGCTTGATCTTCCGATCGCAGCCGCAGCGAAAGCGCTGGATCAATTTACCGGTACAAGACGGAGGTTCGAAGTGCGCGGCGAAGCGAATGGCATACTCATTATTGATGATTATGCGCATCATCCAACTGAAATCCGCGCCACCCTCGCCGCAGCCCGGACCCGCTACCCGTCCCGTCGCATCTGGGCTGTCTGGCAGCCACACACCTATTCGCGCACACAAGTCCTGTTTAACGAGTTCGCCGACGCTTTCGCCGACGCTGATGAGGTGATCGTGACCGAAATCTACGCTGCGCGTGAGCCGAAACAAGTATTCTCGTCCAAGCAAGTAGTGGAAGCGATGCCCCGCCCGGCACACTTTATCGCCGAACTGTCGGAAGCAAGCAATTATCTGATTACGAATCTTCGCCCGGGCGACGCACTGCTGGTTCTCTCCGCCGGAGATGCCGATCAGGTCAGCACGGATGTTTTGACTTATTTGAAGGAGGCTAGCAATGGCTGAAAATCGACGTTTGTATGAGGTCGAAAAGATGGCCTTGGCGCCACTGCGCTTGGTAATGGGTGATTTTCCCGTTCCCGATCCGGATCGGCAAAACAAAGCCGCTCAGAAACGACAGAATATAGCCCCCGAAATGGAAAACACTGTCAAGCGGTTGATTGCGCATTTGAAGAATTTGAAATAGCTGGCGTGGCGACTTCAACCTTCAATGATATCGCCTAAAGCCGTACCTACTGTAAACCTTATGCAACCATCCGTCCTGAACGACCTGCGCTCCACCTTCGGCGACCGCCTGCAAGAAAATGTCCCGCTGTCTGGCTATACTACGGCGCGCATTGGAGGCCCGGCTGACGCGCTGGTCTTCGTCCGCTCGGCGGCCGAGCTTTCGGATGCGGCGGAAATATTATGGAAGATGGATGTGCCTTTCATCCTGTTGGGCGGTGGCTCGAACATCCTGGTCAGCGACAAAGGCGTGCGCGGCGTGGTAATCATCAACCGGGCGCGGCTGGTGAAATTCGCCTTGCAAGCCAAACCACCCAGCGTCCACGCCGAATCGGGTGTCACGCCCAACGATATCACCCAGCGGGCAGCGCGCCTGGGGCTGACCGGATTCGAATGGGCTGCGGGTATCCCCGGATCACTGGGGGGAGCAGTGTACGGTAATGCCGGGGCATTGGACGGCGACATCGCCGGTAATTTGATCTCGCTTGAGTTGATCCACCGTCAGCACGGACTCCAGGTCTGGCCGGTGGAGAAGATGGAATACGGATACCGCACCAGCTTACTCAAACGCGAACACCCGCCTGCGTTCATCCTTTCGGCCAAACTGGCATTGAGTCACGGTGATGCACCAACAATCCGGGCCAAATTGGATCAATTTTCTAAACGGCGGCGCGATATCCAACCGCCCGGAGCAAGCATGGGTTCGATGTTCATGAATCCGATCGGCGAGAAGGCAGGGCGCTTGATTGAAGCTGCCGGCCTGAAAGGCATGCGTATCGGAAATGCTGAAATCAGCACACAGCACGCGAACTTTTTCATCAACCACGGACATACCCGCGCCGAAGATATTAAAGCGCTGATCGAACTGGCTCGAAATACTGTCGATGAGAAATTTGGAATAAAACTTGAACTTGAATTGGAATTAATCGGTGAGTGGTAAGCATGAATAAAAAACTCCGTCTGGCATTACTCTTTGGCGGCCGTTCCGCTGAACACGAGGTTTCGCTCATGTCAGCCAGGTCAGTGCTTTCTGCGCTCGACCCTGCGAAGTATGAGATAACTCAAATCGGTATTACAAAAGACGGAGTCTGGATGGCAGGTGAAAACGTACTGGAAGCATTTAGCAAAGGACAGACGGAGGATGAAAACCTGAAACAAGTTGTTATCATCCCCGACCAGCATCACAATCGTATTTGGGAAATCCAGATTGACGATATCATCTGGATGCTTAACCCACTTACCGATGTGGACGTGGTCTTTCCTATTCTGCACGGTACCTTCGGCGAAGACGGCACTCTGCAAGGTCTGCTCGAACTGGCCGACCTAGCATACGTGGGTGCAGGTGTAACTGGCTCCTCGGTTGGCATGGACAAAGGCATCTTCAAGGATGTGATGCGCGCCAATGGAATTCCGACGGTCGAGTCCGTTATCATCCTGCGCAGCGAAGTTGAAAAGAGCATAGAGGCTGTCATCCGCCAGGCCGAACTGGTGGGGCCCTATCCGCTGTTCGTCAAACCCGCCAACCTGGGTTCATCGGTCGGCATCACTAAGTGCAAGAGCCGCTCCGACTTGGGCGAGGGACTGATGGAAGCCGCCGCTTACGACCGGCGTTTGCTGGTGGAGCGCGGCGTAAATGCCCGTGAGATCGAAGTTTCCGTGTTGGGAAACGACACACCACAAGTCTCCGTCCCCGGCGAAGTACTGCCCAGCCGCGATTATTACTCGTACGAATCCAAGTACTTTGACGGTACTTCTGGTCTCGTTATTCCGGCCCCCCTCCCCGCCAAGACCGTCGAGAAGATCCGCCAGATGGCTGTAACCGCTTACAAAGTCATTGACTGCGCCGGGATGGCGCGCGTCGATTTCTTTGTCGAAAAAGGAACCGGTGAGGTTTTCCTGAACGAAGTCAACACCATCCCCGGCTTCACCAGCATCAGCATGTACCCCAAACTCTGGGAAGCCAGCGGATTACCCTACACCAAACTCGTTGACCGCCTGGTCGAACTCGCCCTCGAACGCAAAGCTAATCGCGACCGCACTGAACACCGTTTCCGGAGATCATGATGACCATTCGGCAGAAAACTTCCCACTCCAATTTCGTCCGCCAGTCCCGCACACCTCTAACCCGCCTGGCACAAACCCTGAAATGGACGATGCAAACCGCCCGAAAGACCTATCAGGCTGCCTCGGTATACTTGCCCGTCGAACCACGGCCAGTGGCGCGCCGGACCCCCAGCCGGGTCACAATGCACCCGCACCGCAATGGTTACGATATTGCCTTTACTCTCGGTCGCGCCAGTGTACGTGCTCCAGCTATAAACCTCCCACAGTTGGGTCCACGCTGGTTTTCCGCTGCTTTGACCTCGCTCCTGGTTTTCCTGCTCTTCATAATGTGGACCGCGTCACCTTTCACGGTCACAAGAGCGGAAGTGCGTGGCAACCAACGCCTTGGCACGTTGGAAATCAATGCCATGCTCGGAATGATTGGCAAGCCTGTTTTCAAAGCTGCCCCAGCCCAGATAGAAGCTAATCTGCACACCGCTTACTCTGATCTAGAATCCATCAAAGTCCACGTAGGTTTTCCCAACCGCATCACAGTGATCGTGGTGGAGCGGATTCCCGTCTTAGCCTGGTATCAGAATGGAGTCGTAACGTGGATTGATGTCAGCGGAGTGGCCTTTATGCCCCGCGGCGAGGTTCCGGGGTTGGTACTGGTAGCGGCGAACGGCTCCCCTACCCGGGTCCCGCTGGACCCTACGCTCCCCCTCTACGAACAGAAGTTCATCGCCCCCGAAAAGGTACTGGCTCTGACCGTACTGGCCCGCGATGTTCCGACCGGGATGCCGATGATTTTCGACCCACAGTACGGCATGGGCTGGCAGGACCCGCTCGGCTGGACCGTCTATTTCGGCCAGGACAGCAGGGATATTCCAATGAAAAAAGTAGTCTACCAGGCCATCGTGGACTCTCTCACTGAAAAGGGCGTTCAGCCCTCGCTCATCAGCGTGGAATATCTGAACGCGCCGTTCTATAAGTAGCTCAAGGGACCTATGGACGAAATTGTCGTTGGAATTGACGTAGGCACAACCAAAGTCTGCACCCTGGTAGGACGGATCGAGGAACAAGCCATCCGGATCCTGGGCGTGGGCATCGAGCCTTCAGCAGGCATCAAACGGGGTGTCATCGTGGACTTGGCAGCGGCCTCCCAAGCGATCACCAAATCGGTGGGGGTCGCCGAGCAGACCTCGGGCGTGGAAATCACCGGGGCGATGGTCAGCCTGGCGGGGGCGCACGTCTCGTCCATTAACAGCCGTGGCGTGGCTGGGATTTCCGGCGAAGTGATTGACGAAACTGATGTGGCGCGCGCTTTGGAAGCCGCCCGTGCAGTGGCCATCCCTCACAACCGCGAGATCATCCATATCATTCAGCGTGGTTTCACCGTGGATGGGCATGATGGTATTTCGATGCCGCTCGGGATGCGCGGCTACCGGCTGGAAGTGGAAGCCCACATCATCACCGCCGCCCAGGCGACAGTTGAAAACCTGCGCCAGTGCGTCAGCTCGGCGGGCGTAGAAGTACTCCAATTCGTGCTGAATCCTTTGGCTTCGGGTGACGTTGTACTGACCGACACCGAACGCCAAATGGGTGTGGCCATATGCGACATTGGTGGAGGAACAACCGACCTGGCTTTGTATGTGGACGGTAGCGTCTGGCATACGATGGTGCTGGCCGTGGGCGGCAACCATATCACCAACGACCTTGCCACCGGTCTACGCCTGCCGCTCACGCAGGCCGAAGAGATAAAGAAAAAATACGGCTTCGCTATGAAGTCCGGCGTAGGCGCAGAGGAAACTTTCAGCGTGCGAACTTTCGGCGAAGATCAGCCGGTGAAAATCAACCGAAAGGATATGGCCCACATCATTGAGGCCAGAGTTGAGGAAATTTTCACTTTGACTTTGCAGGAAATCAAGCGTTCTGGATATGATGGGTTATTACCAGCAGGCATGGTTTTGACAGGTGGTACGAGTGCCCTACCCGGTATACGTCAACTGGCATCTCAAATTTTCGGACTGCCCATCCGTACCGCCCAGCCGGAAAACCTGGTCGGTCTGGTTGACCAATTGAAGAGTCCCGCATATTCCACCAGCATTGGACTGTTGCACTGGGCCGCGGCTCTGACAGAAGAAGACCTTTCTTCCATTCGTGGACACAAACCACGCGGCGGGAAGGGAAAAAAACCCTTGAACTTGGATCCGGTCAGGGTCTGGATCAAGCGGATGCTCCCGTCGGACGATTAGATCGTCACTACACCAAAGCATCGTCACCCTTTTTATTCTTTCAGGAGGCAGTAAAATGGACGCAAAAAAAATGAATCAAACCGAAACATTCGCCCGCATCAAGGTAGTTGGCGTGGGTGGCGGCGGAAGTAACGCGGTCAACCGGATGATCGAGGAAGGCATCCAGGGCGTGGAGTTCGTGGCTATCAACACCGACGCCCAGGCGCTGATGCTGGCCAAGGCTCCCACCCGCGTCCGCATTGGCAATAAGCTGACGCGCGGTCTTGGAGCAGGCGGCGACCCGGAAATCGGGCGCAAGTCCGCCGAGGAATCCGCCGAGGACCTGTATAACGCGATGAAAGGCGCAGACATGGTCTTCATCACGGCCGGCCTGGGCGGCGGCACAGGCACAGGTGCGGCCCCGATCGTGGCCCAGATCTGCAGAGAAGTCGGTGCGCTGACCATTGGCGTTGTCACCCGTCCGTTCGCCTTTGAAGGTAACCGCCGGATGCAGTCGTGCGAGACCGGCATGGTGAAACTCAAGGAACATTCCGACACGCTCATTGTCATCCCCAATGATCGCCTTCTTCAGATCATGGACAAGCGCGCCAGCCTGAATGACTCCTTCAAGATGGCCGACGATGTTCTGCGGCAAGGCATCCAGGGCATCTCCGAACTGATCACTGTGCCCGGCTTGATCAACCTGGACTTCGCCGACGTGCGTACTATCATGTCCGAGGGCGGTGCGGCGCTGATGGCAGTCGGAAAAGCTTCTGGTGAGGACCGCGCCCGCCTGGCCGCCGAGCAGGCCATTTCCAGCCAACTGCTCGACATCACGATTGATGGCGCCAAGGGTGTGCTCTTCAACGTCACTGGGGGTCCCAGTTTGACCCTGTTCGAGGTCAACCAAGCCGCGGCCTTGATTCGTGAGACCACTCACCCGGACGTGAACATGATATTTGGTGCAGTGATAGACCCGGATATGACCGACGAAATCCGCGTCACGGTTATCGCCACCGGCTTTGAACGTACCGGTATGCCGCGTCGAATCGCCCACCCAGCTACTCGTAGCATGGACGGCAAACCTGGCAACCGACCGTTAGAATCCGTCAGCGTGGAGGCGCAAACCGGCCTATCCAGCGCAGAATTCCACCCACAAACATTCAACATCGAAGATCTTGACATCCCGACCTTTCTGCGCAAACCCTCTTAGCTTCTTCCCTTCCTTTCCTGGAGCATGAACAGGGGCGACCCTCTGGTCGCCCCGGTATTGTTTAATCCGATCCGGTCGTGTGTTGAGCCAAAAGCCCTTGCGACTCCCATGTTTTCTATGGCAAAGAATCCCTGTCCATGTTATCATATTTCGATAAAGGAGATAAGAATGGGTAAATATATATTCCTGGTTGTTTCAATTTTATTAATGGCTATTCTGGCGTGCAGCATCCCTGGCACAATCACCCTGCCAGGAGAAACGAATACACCTTCTATTGAGAGCGGGACAGGGGGTAGTCCCGGAGGAACAGGCGTAACACCCGCAGGGACGGAAGTAACCCCCGAGGTGATTCTGCCGCCCCCGCCCCGTGCACCTGTCCTGCAAGTGGCGTATGGGAAAGGCGGTAATCTCTGGTTGTGGACGGAGACCGGCGGGCCAACCCAGCTGACCAATACCGGAATGGACGTCGGGCCACGGATCAGCCCGGATGGACTGCAGATCGCCTTCCTGCACGGGGAAGAGCTTTGGGCGATCAATGCGGATGGAAGCAACCTGCATCAGCTGGTTAGCAAAGCCTATTTGGCAAGCCTGGTTCCCCCTTCCTCGGGCAGAGGAGTGATCCACTGGTTCAACTGGGAGCCACTTTCTCACAATGTGTTCTTCGGTTCTTCCACGGCCGGGGAAGCCTACACCGTTCCGGTTTATGACCTGCAGGTGGCAGCCGCGGACGGCGGGACGGCTCCGTCCATCTTGGAAGGACCCGGGTTGGGCGGAGTCGCCACTTTTTCCCCAAACGGGACGATGTTGGCCCTGGCCCAGCCAACCAGTATCCTACTAATGAACACTGACGGTTCCAATTATCACCAAGCCATCACCTTTGACATGGTCCAAACCTACAGCGAATGGTTCTACATCCCCGATGTTGTCTGGTTTGCTGATTCGAGCGAGTTTCGCACGGTTATCCCAGCTCATGATCCACTGGGGAATCCGTCCGAGGGGACTTTTTTCTGGTCGGTCCCCGTCACCGGGAGCCCGGAGGAGATGGCCAGCTTCACTGCCGTGCCAGCCTTCCAGAACGCCCCACTTATCTCGCCGGATGGGCTGAATGTCACTTATCTGAGCCCGAACGGGGCAAACTCATCGCTGCATCTGATTGGTTTTTATTTTGGGGATGAACTGTTTTCCTCTTTTCCGGCCTACCAGTGGGGCCTGGTCGGCTGGGCGCCCGATTCGAACGGGTTCGTGTATTGGGTGGACGATGTCCGCAACCTGTGGTTCGGGCACATCGGAAGCGCCGCTGTCCTCCTGACGGACACTCCCCATGTTGAAAATCTGCATTGGATAGAACTCACACGCATTTTGTTCACCAATGACGAAGAGCTGCGCATCGGTGCCCCGGGCGGAGCCAGCAGTGTGATCGACACCGGCGTGACCGGCGGCATTGATTTCTCGAGATAATTGAAAAGCCCCAGGCATTTTGTAAATGCCTGGGGCTTGACTATCCGGTTACCAGGAACTTTTCCGGGTGCAGAAGCAGGTCCACGCACCCGCTATAGGCAAGGTGTGGAATAAATTCCGCCAGGACCTCGATTACCGACGGAGGCTGGAAGTGACGGATTTTGGACCCCGGGTGAGGAAAATAGACCATCCCATTGTATTCCTGACTAAAGGTAGCGAACCTTACAACTTGAGAAAGAAAACGATTCAGGCGGGTGCAGATCAGTCCAAGGAACAAGGGGGAAGGTGTATTCCGGGGTGTGCATCTCAAATCGTTTCGGGGCGAAGGAAAATATTCAGCGTGCCGGGGAAGAAACGCTCCAAGTCCAAGCCGCCAGCTTTGAAGAACGGCTTCTGACGTTCCAGGCTGCCGAAGGGATATTCTTTCGACGGTCCCGAAGCGACACGGTGTCCCTCGACCAAGATCCCGGAGACGTGGATGAATTCTTTATGCATACCTGTTCTCTCAGTTCGAGAGACAATATTCTGCATCGTCATCCCGGCTTGGGTTATTTTGCAGCCCACAAATACAGAGTGCGGGGCAGGCATTCCGCCGCAGAGCAACCGAATGGGGAATTGAGAAAGACCTTTACCCGTTCAATATATCTATCAATGCCAGCATCTCGGAATTCTTCGGGATGTCGGTCATGTCGTGCCCGTAATGCACAAAACGGGCTGTACCGGTTCGATCCACTAGGACTTGGGCAGGCATGTGTCAATAGCCGCCCCATTTGAACCAAGCATCGCCGCATTGGTATGTACCACCAGAAGGAGTGTGGAGGGGGGTCAGGAATCTGTTATTTTGGGAGCATCAGGAGTAACTTTGTTCGAGGCAATTTCCTTTCTGCGGCCACGTTGGCGGAAGCTATCACCGCGGATAACAAGGGTATGGGCATGGTGGGTCAGGCGATCTAGAGCTGCACTGGCAAGCAGATCATTGGCGAAGATCTCGCCCCACTCTTCAAAAGCGCGGTTTGAAGTGATGATCAGCGAGCCGCGTTCATAGCGTTCGGTAATGATTTCGTAGAGATCCTGGACAGCCTGGGGAGAAATGGACTGCAAGCCGAAATCGTCCAGGACCAGCAGATCGCAAGTAAGGATCCGGGCCAGGATGCGAGAGTGGGTGCCGTTGGAACGCGCGATCTGCAGATCATGCAACAGGCGATGGGTGGGCTTGGTCAGGACACGGAAATTGCGTTTCAGGGCTTCAATGGCAATGGCATTGGCAAGATGGCTTTTGCCGACCCCGGTTGGCCCGCACATCAATAAATTCTCATGGCGCTGGATGAATACGCAGGATGTCAGGTCCATTATCATGGAACGATTGATGCCAGGAGCAGCCGTGAAGTCGAACTGGGACAGGGTCTTATTGTTGTCGCATCCGGACTGAGAGATCATCAATACCTGGCGATTCTGGCTGCGACGTTCCAATTCATCGTCGAGCAGCAAAGCCAGGAACTCCAGCGGAGCCAGCTGCTGATCCACCGCCTGGGAAACCCGCACGTCCAAGGTGTGCAATATGCCCGAGAGTTTAAGCTGGCGCAACTTGGGATAAAGCGGGTGAGATATCATGCGCGGCTCCCAAAGAACTCTTCCCCGCTGCGGGCAAAGGCATGGCTGAGTGCGGGTGGGGCTGGCTGTGTTTCAGGCAGGAGCTCACAATCCAGGGCTGCATTCAGGATCACCTTGATCTGTCGATAGCGGATATCCCCAAAATAGGCAGCCCGGGCACAGGCGGCTTCCAGGCGTTTGGTGCCCACGCTCTCTTCCAGTTGCAGGATGGCCTGCACGGAACGCAGGCGGTCGAGCGGCCGGTCTGCCAGCAGTTGTTCCACCACGTTCAGGGTGGAAGGGCCGATCTTCGCCCCCAACTTCCGGCAGTAATCCGGCGTGCGGATCAGGTAGGCGGCTTTAGCGGGCGGATAGTCTTCCAGCCGGGTATGCCACTGCCCAGGCCGGGTGCTGTGCGGGTGACTGGAGACCAATTCCAGCCCTTTGTAGATCTCTACAAAGTTATCGCTCACATGCGCAGCCAGTTCCTGGCCGATATACCCAAATGGCACCGAATAAAAGCTGCCCTGGATCACCACATGGCAATCCGGGTGGACCTTCACTGGGCGGATCTCCATCAGCCGGAAAGGCTGAACTGGTAAAGGCTGCAGGCGGGATTTCTCGATCTCGTAGAACAAACGCAGCGGTGCCTCACCGGTGGTGCCGTGTTTACGTACCCCGGCGGTGTTCATGATCCACTCACGCAAATGCACATTGCCAGCCTGGATATCCACGAATTCCTGGCCAGCCATGAAGTTGCGCTGGATGTAATGCACCCCGCTTTCCACTTTGCCCTTGTGCCTGGGAGTGTGTGGGATGGTTGGACTGATCAGAAAACCGTAATATAAAGCCATCCGCCGGTAACCCTCTCCCAGTACCGGATCGTGTACCAGGGCCTTCAATACCGCCGCTTTCAGATTGTCCGGAATCACCCGCTCCGGCACACCTCCAAAATACTCGAACGCCCGTTTGTGCACGGCGATCCAGGTCGCCACCTTCTGATCAAAGACCAGTTCGGCATATTGGTGGCGGCTGTATCCCAACGTAGCCACAAACACATAGGCTGTCCGTATGCGCTTACTTGCCGGATCAAATAGCTGTCCCACTGACCCAAAATCAACTTGCATGTCCTCGCCCGGTGCACTGTGGACACGGATGAACGCTTCCGGCTCTGCTGGTTTCAGCCGATGCACAAAGCGCCGGATGGACGAATACCCTCCCTTGTATCCGTAGCTTTCTCGCAGCCGCAGCCAGATGGCCGTCATCTCAACCCCCTGACCTACCCAATCCAGGATCTTCTCCCGGTATGGCTCCACCGTCGAGACCTGCCTGGGAGCCTGCACTCCAGGTCCCAATGCTTCCACCAGCTCAGCCTCGTTGGGCTGCCCCAGAGCTTTCACCAGATAGCCTTTCTCTTTTGCGATCTTCGAATACTTCCGTACGGTCCCACGTGATATTTGCATATCCCGGGCAATTCGCCGTTCACTCTCGCCCAACTGCAATCGCCGGATGATGTCCTGTATGTGATTCATGTGCTTCCTCTTCATGTAGGTCGCCTCCAGATCTTGGTCTGGAAGCATTGTGCCATACTCCAAGGTGGTACACATTCAGGCGGCTATCACCGGTACTTATTCAGGCGATCATGCATGGTACACATACGGGCGGCTATGACCGGTACATATTAGCACGGTCAATGACACCACCCAACAACGGGATAAACAAAACATTATCACTATTAGTTCATTACGTAAAAATACCTCTTGTAGGACTTGAACCTCTAACCGCTACATCGTCCCGCCGAAGGTCCCCGTAGTGGTGCGAAGGGGACTGCCCTTGCGGGAGGTTCGAGGTAAGCACCCGCAGGGGTGTCACATCCTATACGAGGTCCTGCTCCCGGCAGAATAATTCTCCATTCCCCCTCTCCCCCTTGACTTCTTAGCCCATCTGTTCTAAAATTACACTAGGCACGGCAAAGGCTCACACTTTGCCGTGTTTCATTTTAAGCCTTGCCGTGCCTGTCGCCCTACTAGAAATAGTCTTATCCTATCAACTTATTCAAACGCATCAAAGTTGTGGGGTCCGAATGATAGTTCCTGACTGATTGCTGCGAACTTCATACTGCTTTCCGTCCACATCAAAAAATACTTGCCAGCCTGGTGTTATCTCAGCCGCACAACTTTCAGCCGGGCCTCCTAGGCCAAAGCAGGAATCAGTCCACTCTACCTCTTCAAAGCTAACAATTTTCATTTCTTCCACTGGCACATCCAGCTGCTCAGCCAGTAAAGATTGTGCTAGAAGCACTGGTTCAGGTGGGTTCCCGGCTTTCGTCCCACACGCTGTCAAAGCCAGGATTATAACTAAAAGACTTGCTACTTTCAGAAAAGCTAGATTTTTCATTTTTTCTCCTTAGAATTGGATCGTATTCAAACTTCTTTATTAACGAATATTAGTGAAAAAAAGTTCCCAATTATAATGCCTCATTTTTCAACAGCCTGGGATATTGTGATGAGCATCATGCCGCCTCACTGGAAAACGCTCGCAAATGGTATCGGGAACATGAAGGCAGAGAAAGAAAACAACAATATAAACTTGCCAAAAAACAATCTGCTCAAATTCCTATTCAAACGAGGAGAATCATGAAAGCCGTGATTGATCGTTTCGAAGGCGATTTCGCCGTCCTCATCCTAGGCGACGAGGAATCACTAGCCGAGGCGGCATCAAGTCGCCCTCGGCTGTTGGAGTGCCATGAGGTACTCAATCGCCTCAACCTCCCCCGCACCCAGCTACCCCCCAAAGCCAAAGAAGGCTCCTGGCTAACCCTCGACATCGTCGGCGGCGAACCCCGCAACCTTACCCTCGATGAAAAAGAGACGGCCGCCACCCGCAAGCGCATCGCCGAAAAACTCGCCCGCCTCCGCAAAGGGCGATGACAAGTAATTACCATACAAGGCAAGGTGGTGACGAAATGATACAATACAGAATATTCCGTCAAAATTCTTCACCAGTTGAACGTAAATGAAGGAAATTTTATGTTGACGTGGAATTCAGGTACTATTGAGTATAGCGGTGGAGTTTCGTGTAAACCGCCCCATTTATTATTGGATTTTTTCTGTGACGGTCTAATCACCTAAATTAATTTAGGGGATTAGACGGCAGATTTGAAGCCCAAAAGTAATTAGGCTGGCAGCCTAACCGCGTGTTGGGCGGCTTGAGTTATTTTATGCACAGGAGATTGAATATGAAAAATAATCATCTGTCACCAATTCAATGGGGTGAGCGTATCCTTGTGGCTTTACTCTTCACGGCAATGGGAGGATCGATCATGATTATGTTCTCTCCGTGGGGATCGGAATCGGTTCTGTCCTGGAGAGGTGACTACTTGGCAAAGATCGGGGTGGGCCTGCTGCTGTTGGCATCAGCACTACTGGTGCGCAGGAGTAAGCGCTTTGAAAAGTACTGGCAAATCTTGTTTGCACTGTTCATTCTGACCGTTGTGATCTCCTTGGAGAGGATTTTTGGTTTTTATCTGATCAAACAACTGAGTGTGACCGACTCCACTCCGGCCGGTTGGGCTCTCCCGAAGCTGAATGAATGCTTTGTGGTTGTAAGCGTGATCGTCATCTTTACCCTTCTATCGGGTGGCAGTCTGGGCTCGATCTACATCCAAAAAGGGAACCTGAAACTCGGTCTCATCATCGGATCGATCGCTTTCTTCATCTTTGCTGCCGGAGCTGTCCCTATGGCAAGCCTGTTCCAAGCGCAAAACCTGAGCTTGGTCAGGATCATTCCATGGATACCCTATATATTGATCCATGTTCTGTCGAACGGGACGATGGAAGAGATGCTGTTTCGCGGATTGTTCCTGCGCAAACTCGAGCTTTTTGTTGGGAAATATCTGTCTATTTTCCTGGTTGCCTTTATATTCACAGGGCTGCATTACTGGGTGTCTTACACTGCGGACAATAGAATATTTCTCGCGGTTACCTTTCCTCTTGCGCTTGCTCTTGGATACATCATGCAGAAGACCAACAGCATATGGGGCTCGATACTGCTCCACGCCGGAATGGATATCCCGATCATGCTTGGCATATTCTCGAATCTCTAATCGGCTATACTACGCGAAAGTTCCAAGTAACCAGTCAGCAGGAACCTCGCATAACAGATATATATCAAAGCCGCCCAGACTCCGCCGGCTCCACTGGCATCCTTGCCCCATCCAGCCCCCTCCCAACCTGTGCAACAGTGAGGATCCCCCCCAGGCGGACAGCAACTCCGCTGCCCATACCATCCCCACTTTTGTTCTGTTCCCTTGGTTGAAGTTTACCCATTTATCCAGACCCACCTCAATCAGCTAGTAACTGTTCAAACCAGCTCCAGACTTAGGACGGGTTGTGCTCGGATGAGGTGAAGATTTACCAAAAGATAGCAAGTAATATGACAATACAGGTGTATAATATCCATAAACATTCCAGGTTTATCACATACTGATGCCTGACTCAATTTAGGAATTTCTATGACCGCTATTTCTCAAACATCCGAAAATAAGTACTGGCAATATGCTCTCTGGCTGGCACTCTTCACGATTTTCTATAACTTAGCGGAAGGTTGCGTAATCCGGTGAAATCGTCCACTGAATCCGGTCCATGCCGTCCACTCTGTCCGGTCATGCCGTCCAGTGGCGGAGCGAAGCGACGCTGGTGAAAACATT